>Ga0315281_10002755_pt1 | contig 26031 bp, 28 predicted proteins | sample YL17G07_0_MG_FD_204540 | JGI IMG/M metagenome (GOLD analysis project Ga0315281, IMG submission 204540) | Sediment microbial communities from Yellowstone Lake, YNP, Wyoming, USA - YL17G07_0 | ecosystem: Environmental > Aquatic > Freshwater > Lake > Sediment | place: USA: Wyoming | collected... | reverse complement strand
TCTTTGACCCCTGGCCCCCTCTCCCAAAATCTCCCACAGGAGACCCCCGTGCGGGTCATTGCCGGATTGTTCAGGGGACGCCGGTTGGCCTCGGTGAGAGGCCGGATCCGGCCCACTGCGGACAAGGTCAGGGAAGCGATCTTCAATATCTTAGGCGCGGCGGCGGTGCAGGAGGCCCGGGTGTTGGACCTTTTTGCGGGCACCGGGGCCCTGGGAATCGAGGCCCTGAGCCGGGGAGCAAGGTCAGCGGTGTTTGTGGAGGAGCATCCGGTGGCCTTGACGGTGTTGCGCCGGAACCTGGAGACCCTGGACCTGATGGGACGGTCCCGGGTGCAGTCCCTCCCCGTGGCGGCGGCCTTGAAGAAACTCACCGCCCGAAAGGAGCAATTCGGGTTGGTCTTTCTGGATCCTCCCTACGGCAGCGGTTTGGCGCTGGCGACCCTGGAGGCCTTAGGGCCGGCGGCCTTGCTGTTACAACCTGCCTGGGTAGTGGCGGAATGCAGCCGCAGGGAAATTTTGCCCGAAATCATCAATGCCCTGGAGCGCTTTGAAATGCGGCGCTACGGCGACACCCAGGTAGCCTTTTATTCGACCGGTGACCCTGAAAAACAGGAGTTGACAGCCTGATGCCCGATATTGCCGTGTACCCCGGCTCCTTTGACCCCATCACCAACGGCCATCTGGATCTGATCCAACGGGGCCTGAAGATTTTCGACCGCATTATCGTGGCCGTGGCCACCAATGCCTTCAAAAAGTCGCTCTTCACCATCGAAGAGCGCATGGAGATGATCCGCATTTCCCTGTCGGATCACCCCAAGGTTATTATCGACAGCTTCGACGGCTTATTGGTGGAATATACCAAGCAGCAAAACGCCCGGGTGGTCCTCCGGGGACTCAGGGCGGTCACGGACTTTGAATATGAGTTCCAGTTGGCCATGATGAACCGGCGCCTGGAGCCGGAGATCGAGACCGTCTTTTTGATGACCGGGCTCAGGTGGGTGTTCCTGAGTTCCAGCATCCTCAAAGAGGCGGCCGTGCACGGGGGCAATATCGAAGGAATGGTGCCGGAAATCGTGGCCCAGAGGTTAAGGCAAAGGTTCGCGCAGTTGCGGGGGGAGGCCTGAGGTGCGCATCTGCGTTATCGACGGCCAGGGCGGGGGCATCGGCGCGGCCCTGATCAAGCGGCTGAAAGAGGTTTACCAGGAAGAGCACGAAATAGTGGCCCTGGGGACCAACGCCGTGGCCACCGCCCAGATGATGAAAGCCCGGGCCAACCGGGGAGCCAGCGGCGAAAACGCCATCGTCCGCACCGTGGCGACCGCGGATGTGATCATGGGGCCCCTGTCCATCGTCCTGGCCAACTCCATGATGGGGGAGCTCACCCCCAAAATGGCCGAGGCCATTGCGTCGGCCCCGGCCCCCAAATTGCTTTTGCCCCTGACCCAGGAGCGGGTGGAGATTGCCGGCCTGACGCCGGAGCCGCTGCCCCACCTGGTGGAGCAAATCGTCAGTCACCGCTTAAAGGAGATTCTGGAAGATGTGTGAAGCTGCCGCCTATATCTTGAAGGATGGCCGGGAGGAGCTCCTCCTCACGGAAGTGGACGTCATCGAACCGGATGGCGAGAACTTGCGGATTGTCAATATCTTTGGGGAACAGAAGACCGTTAAGGCCAGCATCCACCGCCTCAGCCTGATCGAGCACAAGGTGATTTTGGTGGAGAAGTAAAGACGGTTTTCTGTTTTCGGTTTTCTGTTTTCGGTAACAACAAACTGTTAGCGGTCAGATGTAGGGTGGGCACTGCCCACCATCTTCGAGGCTGAAAATGTGGAACAGCCGCCCTCGGCTGTTCTTTAAAAAAGAATTATGAATATGGCGGGCAATGCCCGCCCTACATTTTGCTGCTGACAGTCTGATAGCTGACAGCTAACCCTTCGCCAGGATCTCCACCCTGAGTTTTCCCGCCAACAGACTCCGGAAAGTCTCCGCGTCTTCCTGGCTGCCGACGATGGCTCCGTAGTGCATGGGGATAGCCACCCGGGGGTGCAGGGCCAGGGCCGCCTGGGCTGCTTCCTGGGCGTCCATCACGTAGGTGCCGGAGACCGGCAGCAGGGCGATATCAACCTGGAGATCCCGCATTTCCGGGATAAAGTCCGTGTCCCCGGCATGATAGACCCTGAGGCCCTCCAGAGTGACGATGAATCCCAGATAACCGGCCCGTTGGGGATGGAAGCTCTTGTTGAGGTTGTAAGCCGGCACGGCTTCTATCAAGGTTTCCCCTACCGTGGCCTGCTCCCCCGGGTTCAGGGCGATCACCGGCTCCGCCAATTTTCTGGCGGCGCTCTGGTCCGTGACGATGGCCGTGCCTTCCCGGCCGCGCCAGACCTTCTTGATGTCCGCAGGGGAGCAATGATCGAAGTGGTCGTGGCTGACCAGGATGATATCCGCCGGTTCCACGACGTGGACCTCGTAAGGATCGAAATAAACCACAGGGGGTCCTTGGTATAGAAAACAGTCGTGACCCAACCACCTTAAGCGGTCCAGCACTCTTTCCGGCATCGTTATCCTCCGCAGTTGTGGGGCATTTCAACCCAGGTGCCCGTCTACGGAAATATGTGCATCGGTTGTGGGTAAGTCGAGGGAGGGAACCGAAATTATTTGGTGGAAAAACCAAGGAGAACTCATTGCGCCCTAAAGGGCGTGATAAATCACGCCTCTACAAAGGAACTTGCATTTTCGGGGGTGGCCAGCAAGTGACCGTGGGCGTTCAATCTATCAGGTTGAAAAACTGCCGAATTCTTCCATTTGTCATTCTGAGCGAAGCGAAGAATCTATTCATATCAAGGAGTTCTAGATCCTTCACTTCGTTCAGGATGACAAAAAAACCGTTTTTCAACAGCCTACTAGTGTGGCGACTCAGGAATACCTTGCATAAGTCAAGTGCCTTTTCCCTCCCCCTTGAGGGGGGAGGGTTAGGGTGGGGGTGATATTTTTTCTTTGCAATTCCTTAATCTGATCACCCTCCCCCCGCCCCTCCCATCAAGGGAGGGGAGTTTTAAGACTCCGATAAAGACCCTGATCTTATGAAAGGAATTTACGAGACACGACATTAGGGGTGGGCCCTGGCCGACCTCACGCCTCTAAGATATATGGCGAAATCAGCGGCCGCCATGCAGGGGAGGTAAGGCCAAAAGGCCCACCTCCTCCCGTTGGTCCGCAACAGCCTTATCAAAAACTATAAATCGTGGTCACCATGGGGGTAAACCAGGCCGGGGCGGAGCTGGGACCCTTGCCGTACAGGTCGAAGGCGCAGCCCGCGGCCACCGACCATTTATCCGTGGCCAGGAATTCCAGGCCCGTCAGGATCCCCATTTTGGTATAGGGCGATTGGTATCCCTGGGGAATGGGGATCCCCTGACTGGTCATATTGGTCCAGGTCCAGGTGCTGTAAGCCTCCACCAACACCACAAAGCGCTTCGAGAGGGGATATTCCGCGGCCAGGTTAAAGGTCACGTATTCCCGGGAACGGACATTGTTGTGGCTGGCGTTGTCTTCGTAAAGGTTAACCGGGCTGCTCAGCCAGAGATTGCTGTACACCAGAAACGGCTTGAGCCACTTGTAGAAGTTGAAGCCGGTGGTGAAGGTAAAGGCCCCGGTGCCCACCGCGTCCGTGCCGAAAAACCTGGGGTTCAGGTGGGAGGCATGGCCGGAGGGAAACCCCATGCCCAACACCCCGGTGACCGCGGGGCGGGCCTCGGTTTCCTCCAGGAGCAGGTATTTGAAAAACCAGCTGATGTCCCCAATGCCGGAGTAACTGGAGGAGGTCGACCCGTTAAAATCGGGGCTGACGCTGCTGGCGAAGTTGGCGATAAAGGGGACAATTAAATAGGTTTCCAGGTTTTTGGTGGGACCGTAGGTGACTTTGAAGGGCATGTAGAAGGTGGAGAAATCCCCCCCGAGGCTCACCCGGCGCCAGTTGGGGGAAAAATTTGACTGATAAATGGAGTAAGCCCCGGTTAATTGCATGGTGAGATGGTGAGCCTCAATGGGAATGCAGGTGTCGCTGATCAGAGGCCCGCAGGTCGTGGGAGCCTCTTCTTTCTTTTCTGCCGGCGCCGGCACCGGGGGGGCCACCTGGGCCAGGGTCACCGCCGGGGGCAGCAGCCACGCCCATAAGCAAACCAGAACCAGCCAGAGCCAAAATCTTCGCCGACGGGAGTCCCTCATTTTTCTCTCCTTTCCGTAAACTCGATAATCCGGGTCGAGGTAGAATTTATCACATTTTGCGTTAGTCAGGCGGCCTTTCGGGTATAACCCCGGGGGAATGCCAGGCCCTGCCTGGCAAAAAGCTTTCCAGGCAGTTGAACATGAGCCTGCAGCTCACCCGTAAACCATGAAAAGTTCCGTAGGGCGGGCGTCCTCGCCCGCCACCAACTGGATTTGGTGCGCAGTGCGCACCCTACATTCTGTTTCCAAGACAGAGCCAAGGGTCCATTTTCCTTGCCCGGCAGGAGCATGGGAAGGGATTGCATGAATCCGGAGGCTGTCCCCCTGCCGTTGCTACCGGATTCATACCCCTTCACACGGCCTGCTCACCGGTTTCTCCGGTGCGGATGCGGATGACCTCGGCCACGGGGTAGACGAAGATCTTGCCGTCGCCGATGCGGCCGGTGCGGGCCTTATTGATGATAGTCTCGATCACCGCCTGCACCTTGTCATCGGGGCAGACGATCTCGATCTTGACCTTGGGGAGGAAATCCACCTGGTATTGCATACCCCGGTAAACTTCCCGGATGCCTTTTTGGCGGCCGAAACCCTTGACTTCGGTGACGGTCATGCCCTGGATGCTGAGGGCGTGCAGGGCCTCCTTTACCGGTTCCAGCTTGAAAGGCTGAATAATCGCCTCTATCTTTTTCATGCGCGATCTCCTTACGTGGACTTAGAGGTTGTAGCCCGCTTCTTGATGTTGGCTGAGATCCAATCCGGCGACTTCATCTTCCGGGGATACTCTGAGACCCATGGTGGCGTCCAGCACTTTAAAGAGGATGAAGCTGATAACAAAGGAGAAAACCAGGGTCGCCGCTACGGCGATGAACTGGATCAAGAGTTGCCCGGGATTGCCGAAGAACAGCCCGTCGCCGCCCGCGGGGTTCACCAATTTCGAGGCGAACAGCCCGGTGCACAGCGCCCCCACGATGCCGCCGATACAGTGGACCCCCACCACGTCCAGGGAGTCGTCATAGCCGAGCTTCGGCTTGGCCAGCACGGCCAGGTAGCAGATGACCCCGGCCAGAATACCGATGATGATGGCGGACATGGGGCCCACATAACCGCTCGCCGGGGTGATAGCCACCAATCCCGCCACGGCGCCGGAAGCGGCGCCCAGGGTGGTGGGTTTGCCCCGGACCAGCCATTCCGTCCCCACCCAGGAGAGGGTGGCGGCGCAGGTGGCCAGATGGGTGGCAGTGAAGGCGGAGCTGGCCAGGGCCCCGGAAGCCAGGGCGCTGCCGGCATTGAAACCGAACCAGCCGAACCACAGCAGCCCCGCCCCGAGCACGGTCATCCCCAGGTTATGAGGGATAAAGGCTTCGGTGGTATGGTTGCCGTAACCCTTACGGCGGCCCACCACCAGGGCGGCAGCCAGGGCGGCGATGCCGGCGTTGATGTGCACCACGGTGCCCCCGGCGAAATCCAGGGCCCCCAGGTTTTTCAGCCAGCCGCCATCGCCCCAGACCCAGTGGGCTACCGGATTGTAAACAATGGTGGACCAGATGACCATAAACACCAGAAAAGCGCTGAACTTCAAACGCTCGGCAAAAGCCCCGGTGATCAGGGCCGGGGTGATGATGGCAAACATGGCCTGATAAATCATGAAGGTCTGATGGGGAATGGTTTCGGAATAGGCTTTGAAGGGCTCGAAGCCTACGCCCCTTAAGCCCAGATAATCCAGGTTGCCGATGAAATGGCCCACGTCCGGCCCGAAGGCCAGGGAATAGCCCCAGAAGGCCCAGATCAGACCCACCACCCCCAGGAGGATAAAGTTTTCCATAATAGTGGCCAGGACATTTTTGCTCCGCACCATGCCGCCGTAAAACAAGGCCAGCCCGGGGGTCATGAGCATGACCAGGGCGGCGGATACTAACACAAAGGCCGTATCAGCCGAATTCATAAAAGGTTACCTCCCCAAACAGGTATTTTTATTTAGTTAAGGTCTAAGCAAGTGTTGTGCCAAGTATATTTTTATTGAAAATACATGCGGTTATCCCTGAAAAGCTTAATTTAATTAACATAATTGTAAACATATGATTATTTAAAAATACATTAATGTATTTATACGATTTTATTTTTGGCTATTAAGGCGCGGCCGCCGAAGAGAAGAAAGAAAAATAAATTTTATTTACAATAATGTATAAATAGTGGGGCGCCCGCGCCACGGGGCCGGAGCAAGATTTCCATTTGCTAAATGGCCTGGTTAATTATATTTTGTAGGAGTCCGGGCTGAATCTGTCCATGAGGAGGGGGGGCACCGTGAGGGTCAACGTCTATGAGAAAATTCGGGCCGGCCGGGTGGCTGGGGCCAAAGGGCTCCTGGCCCTCGTCTGCCTCTTGTGCCTGGCCGCTTGCGCTCCCGAGCCGGTGGTGCCGCCGCCGGTCACTTACCCCAGCGTGGTGACCAGCGAACAGGGGATGTCCTTTTATGTAACCGACCTCAAACTTCCCGGCACCACGCAGCAATTGCGCCTCCGCCAGGCAGGGGCCCTGACCTGGATGCCCCTGGCCCTGATCCAGCAGTTGCGGTTCACCGGGCCGCTGCACGCTTCCTACCGCCCCGCCAGCATCATCCTGGTCTCGGGGGAAAGGGTGCAGGGAGATGTCATGGTGGACGAGCTGCTCCTGGAGGGCACCACGGACCTGGGCTACTGGAGCCTGCCCCTTAAAAAGGTGCTGCATGTTAAGATGGGCACCCGGTGAGGCAGCCGGCGCCGGAAGCTTTGCAGAAGGGACAGTGGGCGCACCGTCCTTCCGGTTTCTAGAGGCCGGGGAGAGGGCCGCGGATATTTATGGAGTCAGCTGATGGCTTACTGCCTGGCAGGCCTGCTGGGGTTGGCCCTGGGGAGCTTCCTGAACGTGGTCATCACCCGGCTACCCCGGGGGGCATGGTTCTGGGGGCGCTCCCGTTGCCCTGCTTGCCACACTCAACTTGCCTGGCATGACCTCATCCCCTTACTGAGCTTCCTGTGGCTTAAGGGCCGCTGCCGGACTTGCGGGGCGCCGATCCCCTGGCGCTATCCGGCGGTGGAGCTGGCGAGTGCGGCTCTGGCCCTGGCCCTGTGGGCCCGGTTTCCAGGCAGCCCGGTGCTCCTGGCTTACGCCCCCTTCAGCGCCGCCCTGGTGGCGCTGTCCGCCATCGACCTGGAGCACCGCCTCCTGCCGGATGCCATCACCCTGCCCGGGATCGGCCTGGGGCTGGCCCTGGCGCTAATTCTGCGCCATCTGTCCTTTACCCAGGCAGCCCTGGGCGCGGCCGCGGGGTGGGCTTTATTTGCCATCATTGGCTGGATTTATGAGCGGCGCACTGGAGAGCTGGGCATGGGTGGGGGTGACGTCAAGCTGATCGCCATGATCGGCGCCTTTCTGGGGATCAAGTCCCTGCCGGTGATCATCTTTGTCAGCGCCGCCCTGGGAACCATGGCGGGGGTAGGGCACGCCTTGAAGAAGCACCGCTGGCGCCCGGAGGCCTGGCGTCGCCTCCCCATTCCTTACGGGCCGTTTCTGGCCCTGGCGGCCCTCCTCTATCTCTTCGGGGGGACGCTTTTCACCTTTTAGAGACTTGGGTCGGGCTCAATGCCGTCACGCGGGTCATAAAGGTAATAAAAATGTAGCCGCAGGCTTCAGCCTGCGCCCGGGCACGGCACGCCGTGCCCCTACAAAAGAAGTACTTATTTGACGGCAACTTGGTATTAACAGGCTGTTGAAAACCGTTTTTTTTATCATCCTGAACGAAGTGAAGGATCTAGAATTCCTTAGAAATGACTAGTACCGATTTGCGGCCAATCGAATATTTTTTCCCAATTTTTCTTGGTGGCACAGGCGTCCCGCCTGTGCAGCGCAGGCTAAAGCCTGCGGCTACCAAAGCAACATTTGACTGCAACTCGGTATAGATTCTTCGCTTCGCTCAGAATGACAACGGCAAGAATTCGGCAATTTTTAACCGCCTTTTAGGGACCCGGCTCAGGTTTTTTGCTGAAGTTGTAAGGGCGCGCGAGCCGGAAGGGTAGGGGGGCGGGAGCCCGCATCAGGCCGGAGAAGCCGGGTCAGGGAACCCGCTTCTCCGGGTGGGGATGGTTTTCGAGAAAGGGGGTTCAGAACAGGGGTGGTTCGTCCCACTTCGATTTTTCCACACCCAGGGGCCGGTCGAAGGTCCAGCCGCCGGGGCGGACGATCAGGTTCTCGGCCGCGGCCCCCACGTTGCCGCCAGGCGCGGTGAAGGGTAGCGTGACGATAAATATCGCCGTTCCGGCAATGACAGTCGCCAGCCCCAAGGGTCGAAACGCCGCCGCATCGACGGCACCCGGCCCGGAGGGAGGCTGGCCCCCCCGCTCCCTAAACTTGAATTCCTTGCCTTCGGCGGTAAAGTTATAATCCTGGGCGTTGACCGGGATGCTTAAGGCGCCCCCCAGGCTTACCGCCAAGATTATTGCCAGGGCTATTCTGATCATGGTCTCACCTCCTCGGCGCTTGTGGCGCGGCGCCGTTGACCCTTCCCATCTTCCACTATCCTGTATCCAGGGGACCTGTCAAGTAATTATTATCTCGGCAACCGAGGCCAGGCTGGAAAGTTCCTGCTTCCCCACCGGAAACGCGGGAGCGGCTCCAGGTTCTGGTAAATCGCGCCCTGGATCAGCCCCCTAGTAAGCGCCTCCTCCGCTCCGGGCCGGTTCCGGGGCGGCGGCCGCCGGAGGGGCCCCGGTGGGCCGGGGGGCCTGGGGCAGAGGCGCCTGGAGCACCTTGTCTTTCATCTCCTGGGTAATTTTGGCTCCTTCCTCTAAATTAGTGATGATGTGCGGAGTAATCAAGACTATCAACTCAGTTTTGGTGTAGGAAGTGTCTTCGAGACCGAACAGGCCGCCCAGGATGGGCATCTTGCGCAGGATGGGAATGCCCGACTTGGTGCGGCTCATATCGTCCCGGATCAGCCCCCCCAGGACCACGGTCTGGTTGTCCCCGGTGATCAGGGAGGTCTTGGCCGTCCGGATGGTAAAGGTGGGGGTGTTGTTTACCCCGGAGGTGGTCGGCTGCACGGAGCTCACCTCCTGGGAGATATCCAGGGTGACCAGGCCGCTTTTATTGATTTGCGGCTTCACCGACAGGATGATACCGGTGCTGCGATATTGGACGGTGGAGGTGGAGAAGGAGGTGGTCTGGCTCACCAGGGGCACGGATTCGGAAGTCAGGACAGGAGTATCTGCGCCGATATGAATCCGGGCCTCCTGGTTGTTGGCGGCCATGATCGTGGGCGAGGCCAGGACCTTGACCTTCCCCTCCGTGGCCAGCACGTTGACCAGGGTTTTTACGGTGTTTAAGGCGGCGACCGCGAAAGCGAAGCCCCCTGCCTGGGAAAAGGTCGACGCGGCGGTGGAGGTGAGATTTATGGACTGCCCGCCGGAACCGGTGAGGGTGGTGGTCCCGGAAGTGGTGGGGTTGAGGACGTTGCTGAGAGCCGCGGCGGTGCCCGTGGTCACGGTGCCGCTGGAGGTGGTGCCGGTGGTGGGGGTGGCCCCCAGGAACCATTCGATGCCGTATCTCAATTCATCGGTGAGGGTGATTTCGGCAATCAGCACTTCGGCCAAGATCTGGCGGGGCATGATGTCCAGCTTGGGGAGAAGCTCCGAGATGATCCGCCATTCGTGGGGCGGGGCCACCACCACCAGGAGGTTGTTTTCTTCATCCGGGATGATGCGGACTCCTTCCTTGGCGGCGCCGGCGCCGGCCAACCCCGCGGCCGCCGTCGCCCTTTCCTTGCCGGTGGCGGGGGCGGCAGCCGCAGCCCCGGTGCCTGCGGTGGTCCCGGCGGCACCGGTGGTCCCCAGTCCCGAGGTTCCCGCCCCCAGTCCGGTGGTTCCTGTCGTGGCGCCCATGCCGCTTGTCCCAGCTCCCAGGCCTCCCGTGGTTCCCAGGCCGCCTGTAGCTCCCGTGCCAGCCCTTCCAAAGGTGGGGGCGGCGCCGGTCTCAGGTTTCTTCTCTTTGATGGCCGCAGCCACCTGCCCGCCATAAGCCTGGGTGAGAAGATCGGCCAGGTTTTTCGCCTTGTAGTTTTGCACGTGATAAACGTGGACGTTGGCCAGCATCTCGCTTTGCAGGTCCAGTTGCCGGACCCAATAGACGGCCCGGTCCATCAGGACCGGGGACGCGGCCAGGACCATGACGGAATTGAGCCGGGGCACCGGCATGAAGCTCACCCCGAATTTGCCTTTCTGGGCCAGGGCGCCGTATGCCGAAAAAATTGTTTCCATTTCGCCGATAATCTCGTTGGGGTCGGAGTTCTGCACCCGGAGCAGGCGCACCAGGGTCTGGCTCAGGGCCCGGGAGTCCACCAGATGGATCAGTTCCAGGAGTTTTTCCAGGTTGCCGGGATAATCTACCAGGATCAGGGAATTGTGGGACCCCTCGCTGATGGCGCCCCCGGCGGACACCATGGGTTTGAGCACCTTCACCAGCTCCTTGGGATCGGTCTGCTGCAAGAAGATCACCTGGGCCGTCATGCCCACCGGGGTAACGCCCTTGCTATAAACCGGCATGGCGCCGGTGGACGCCTTTTCCAGGGGCACGATCTTGTAGACTTTATCCCCCTTGATCAGGGTGGCGTTATTCACCACCAGGAAGGCCTCCAGGATGCCTAAAAGCTCGCTTTGGGAGAGCTTCCCGGTGGCCCGGACATTGACCGTCCCTTTGACCCGGGGATCGATCATGTAATTGAGGCTCATGGTCTCCATCAGGACCCGCACCGCCTCCACCAGATCGGCGTTTTTCAGGTTGAGGTCGATAGGATACTCCTTTTCTCCCTTGGGACGGGTGCGCCGATAGGAGGGAATCTTCTTGATGGCCGCGGCATATCCCTCGATGGCGGGTCCGCCTCGTTCCCACGGCGCTTCGGCCGCACCTGCCTTGGTGGAGCTCTCGGGTTTGGTTTCCGGCTTCACCGGGGCCGTGGAGACCCGGATCGGTATCTGCCTGGGGGCCGGGGTAGGCGGGGGAAGCACTACTGTGGTGGTTTTGCCGGCGCAACCCAGCCAGCCGAGAGCCAGCCCTGCTGCCAGCGTCCTTGCCAATCCGCTCCCGAAGATACGCCAATGCATCATTTGCGGCAATTCCTCATCTCCCAGGTTCCCCGTCACTGGGGAAAGCCCAGGGTTCTCTTTCCTGATTTGCCTTGAACCGTGACGGTGTCAGTGGAAATTTCCACCACCGTATCGTTGCCCAGTTGCTCCCCCAACCGCACCACGTCCACCTGTCGGGGTGGGGCCCCTGGGGCTCCCGGCGCCGGGCCGCCGGCCCGGGCGATCAGGGCGGCCCGTTGGTCCCCCACGATGATCACGCCCATCAGGTGGCCACCCTCCAGGCCCGCCGCCCCCTTACCGGCCCCGGCTTCAGGGCCGCTGCGGTCCGGGGAGAATAGACTCCTGGCGGCGATGACCTGAAAAACTTCCAGGGGCTGGCTGTCCCTGAGGGCCGGGGCCTTGGGCGTCTCCGGCCCCTGGCGGGCGCGCCCATTACTCGGGGCGGATTCCTCGCCCCACCAGATATTGACGATGCCCACCAGGAGGAGGCCGTTGACCAGCAGCAAGAGCACGTACCAGAGAATGCCATGGCGTCGCATCAGCCGGCCCCCGGTTTGCGCATCACGCCGGCCACTACCAGGCTCACCTGCAGGACCGCGGCTTGGGTCTTGACCTTCATCATCCACCGGGGGGCATTGATTTCCATTTCCGGCAGGAAGAGGAGCTTCTTATGATGCTCCAGGTGGTAGAGGATGGTCAGGAGTTGATCGATGGTCCCGGATAACTGCACCTGTATGGGGACCTCCACGTAAGGTCCGGTATCCCTAGGTTGCAGGATCTTGGTACTGGTGAGCTGAGCCCCGTGAGCCGTAGTCAGATTCTTCAAGATCTCCAACAGGTCGGAGCCGGCCATGGCCGCGTTGGCCCCGGTGAGAAATTGGCCCTCCATTTCCGCCACGGCGCCCTTCAGGGCTTGCTCGGCCTGGGCCATCCTGGCCTGGCTCTGAATCAGCGCCTGGTACCGGGCCAGCAATTGCCGCTTCTGGGCCAGTTCTGTGGCCCAGGAATCCTCCAGGGCCCAAATGGGGCTGATCACCACGAAGTACAGGAGCAGCAGGCCGAAGAAGCCTCCCAGAGCCCAGGCGATGCGGCGCTGCTGGGGAGTGAGCCCTTCAGGAGCCCAATTCCATTCCTTTAACTTCTGCTTTAATTTTAAAATGCTCGAGTTTACTGGCATCGGTCACAATGGGTGAAGCGAACTCAGTTTTGGTTAACCATCCGGAGCGTTCCAGCAAGGGGATCAGGTCGCCCGCGGAGGTGGAGACCCCGCTGATCTCCAAAAGATTCTGGGACAGGCGCAGGTTGAAAACCCAGGTGTTATCCGGGATGAGCTGGGTCAATTCCTTCAGGACCCGCAATTTGTTGGGGGATTGTTCCAGGCGTTTGCGAAAGTTTTGCATCTGTCCCGCCAGGGCCTGGCTTTCCTTTAGTTGACCTTCCACCTGGCGCGCCTCCGGGGCCAGACTGGCCAACGCCCGGTTCACCTGGTAGAGGGCCACCCGCCGGTGGATCAGCAGGCTGCCGATCCAGAGGCAGGAAAGGGAAAGACAGAGGACCAGCAGCGACCTGATGAGAAAAAAACCGGTGAGCTTGATCTGGGCCTGCTCAGCTTCCGGCAAGAGGTTGGCTCCGAGAGGCACCCGGCCCAGGGTTCGGAAGGCCGCGCCCAGGGCCGGCAGCCCGGCCGACTGCAGGGGCTTTTCCGCCGGCAAACCCTTAAGATTCAAATGCTCCGGGGTGATTAGAACAATCCCCAGCTTGCTGCTGAGCCTCGCCAGGTCAGCCCCCGGGATCCCTTCCCCGTAATAACCCAAGGCTTCCGGGGCAGGCGCCTGGGCGCAAATCTTCTCAATCTCCGCTCTCAGAGCCGCACCGGTTTTCAACGGCAGTGTCCGCCAGCTCCGGAGAGTCCGGCCCTGGATGTGGCCGAGCTCGAGGACGCCGTCCTCCCCCGGGTAGAGCAGCAGCCAGGACGACGGCAGCCGGCCGGCCAGCCTGGCAAAGACATTGGCCGCGGCCACGGGGGCCAGCTCCAGGGAGACGGGTTGGAGCCCGGCCTGGGCCAGGCAATTCAGACACGCCTCCACCGGTTCCCGGGGCAGGGCCATGAGCATCAGGTGGATCTCGGTTTTGGTTTCCTCCACGGTCTGGAAGGCAAAATAGAGACGGTCCGCCGGCAGGGGGAGAAACCGGTCCAGCTCATAAGCCACCACCTGGGCCAGGTTTTCCCCGGCTGCCTGGGGAAGCGTCATGGGCCTGAGAAAACCCAAATTGCGGCTGACAGCCAGGCTCACCGGGCTGTTTTGCAGGCCCCACCTGGAGATGATCTCCTGGAGGGGAAAAACCAGGGGCTCCAAGCCCCCTTCAGGCAGGGACAGGGTAATAATATCCTTCACCTCGATCCCGGAGAGGGTTTTTTGCACCTGGGCCAGGGTCAGGGCGTGCCTGTCCAGATAAACCCCCAGGCCGGCTCCCGCTGCCAGCAGTTCACTGGAGATGATTTCCCAGATCCTGATAGGTTTCCAGTTCATGGCTTTAATAATTATTCCACCGGATAATCATCATCCCAGAATAAAATGCGCCAGGGGGTCGGGGCGTTGACGTTCAGGCGAACCACGGCTTTGATGGTATGCCGGCCTCCTTTCCTATTTATCACACCGGTGGATATGATAGTAAAAAAAGGAGAAGCCTGGAAGTTGAAACTTTGCTGGCTCATGGCCTGGGGACTATTGGTGAAAGCAGGCACCTCGCTGAACTGGCGCAGGGGTTGCGCGGTGCGGGTCTGAAGCAGCGATTGGACCTGATCCTGACCCAGGCCCAGGGCCTGGAGGACTTCCTGGGGCGCGGTGTTGAGATTGATCTGGCTCCCCGTCTGCTGCACCGTGAGGCAGGCCAACAGGCGAGGCAGCATGGGGCTGCCCCTGAAGCCTTTCACCCAGGCCAGCTCTTCCACCACGTCGAACTTGTCGCTCTTGAGGGAATAAGGCGGGTCCAGCCTCCGGTAGTAATCCTCGGTGGACTGGGTGGGCCGGACCTGGGAAGAACTGCGGGTGCGCCAGTCGATGATGGCCTCCGTCAGGTCCGGGACCTGGGACTCCGGAACTCCCAGGACGGCCAAAAGCCGCGCCAGGGTCTTTTCGTCAGCCTGGTTGAGGTTGATCTTGCCGGCTTCATCGGCGATGCGGATTTCCACCTTGCCCGTGGAGAGCTCCAGGACATGGAGCCGCTGATCCGGCTGCCAGTCGCCCGAGAGACCTGGTGCGGCCGTGGCCCCCGCCTGGGAGGTGGCGGCTCCGGTCGCAGTCGCGGCCCCCGTGGCCCCGGCGGCCCCGGTGGCGGCCCCGGTCGTGGCCCCTTCATTGATCTTGTTCTCCACCAGCTTCCCCAAAGCGTAATAGATACCCGCCTCGGCCAGGCGCCGACATTGGTGCTCGGCCCGGAAATTCTCCGTCAAACTGAGCTCGGTGCGGGATTCCTGAGCCCAGCTCAAGATCAGCAGGCTGAGCAGCCCCAAGGCCCAAAGCACCAGCAGGAGGACGACGCCTTCTTCTCCCGCCCGGCCGCAATTCCGACTACTGGCCCTGAGCCTCACCTTCTTTCTCCGACCCGGCGGTATGAAGTTCGATGACCCATAGCTGGGGTGCCTCGCCCGGCAAGGTCAACTGCATCTTTATCCAGTCCGGCAGGGTTTCGCGGCGCTCGGCATCCCAGCTTTGAAATTCCTCGCCTCCCTGGCCGTAAGTGAGGCGCAGGGATTCGAGATTGCGGATCAGGATCTGCCGCACATCCACCGCCTGGGGGTCTTTACGCCAGTTGACGATTTTGGTCTGTTCCACCGCCAGGCATCCCCGGCCGGCCTCATCCTGGCCGACCAGCACCCGAAAATGGTAGTACCCCCCCAGGTTATGGGCTTCCAGGGGAACCACCGTCAAGCAGCGCAGCTCTTCCCCCCCGCCCAAAAAGTAAGGCTTTTTCTGGGAGGTGGCCTTGGTGCCCGGCACCGCCGAGCTCAGGCTGCGCTCCAGGATGACCTGGGAAATCCGCCATTGCTGGGCCCATTCTGCCGCGGCCTGGCTCCGGCCCCTGGCCTTCAAGGTCAGGTTCAGGGAAAGAAAGATCACCAGGGTCAGGAGCCCCGTCAGAGCCATGGCCACCATGAGCTCCAGCAAGGTAAAGCCGGCGCTCCCGGAGTTATCCCGGTTACTTGCCATAATGCCTCAGCCCTTCAGGACCACCACCCTGGCCGTCTCAAGCCCTGTGGACTTGGCCTGGCCCCGGTCCTCCCAGGAGACCGTCACCTGGATCAGAAAGCAGGTCAACTTCTTGCCCTGGGAAGGATAAATCACCTCATACTGGGGATACAGGTTTACCCGGTAGGCAAACCGCCCCTGGCTGCCCCCGTAATGGCCGGCTTTAAGTTCCCTGGCGCCCACGTACTCCCCCAGCACCCGCTCCGCCACCATCAGGGCCTGGACCTGTCCTGCGGAGGCCTCCTGGGCGCGCCAGGAAGCGCTGAGCAGTTGGAGCAGCGCCACCAGGACCAAGCCCACCAGGGCCGTGGCCACCAGGACTTCCAGGAGACTGAAGCCGGGGGGGGCGGTTTTCGGTTTTCGGTTTTCGGTTTTCGGGAAAAAGAAAAATTTCATTGGGTTCTGTACAGTAGTGTCCGCCGGGTTATTGCATCATTAAATCCCGTTTTCAAGCAGGAGCTTGGGAACCAGGGAAAAATTGTTTTTTCTCGTTTCCAAGTGCAACTTGGGAACGAGTTGAGGCTTTTGGTCTTCTCACAGAAAACAGAAAACAGAAAAAGCCCTTATCCACCCTTCAAGCTAACCTTGCCGGTAATGACTTCCACGTCCACGCCGTAGCGTCTCCCGGCGGAGTCCAGGAGGGCCAGGTAGCCGCCGCTGGAGCTGCCGTCGGCATAAAAGGCGATGTAGCCCTGCCTGGCTTCGGCGGGGTCCTGCCACACCAGGTGGGCGTCAGCCAGGCGCATCCCCGGTGGCAGTTGACCGCGCCGGGGCGAGCCCTCCAGGGAATAGGACCCGGACCTCAGGTTGAGGAAGACCCGCACCCGTTGGTGTTGGGTGGCGGCCACACTCCGGGCCGTCCGGAGCACCACCAGCAACTCCCGGACCCCGGCCCGGGAGCTTTCCCGCTCCCAGGCGCGGTACATCCCCGGCAACACCAGGCCGAGGCACAGGGCAAAGATGGCCAGAACGGCCATGAGTTCCAGGAGAGAGAAGCCCTCGCTTGACCCACCTAGCGCGTCCTGCATTTGGAACGCCTTCCCTCAATCCGTGATCTCTTACTGACAGCTGAAAGCTGAGTGCTGACAGCTACTTCGTGTAATTGGTGATATCCCGGTTTTCCCCCTCTCCGCCGGGCGCACCATCGGCGCCGAGGGAAATGAGGTCATAGGGGGCGTGCTCGCCAGGGCATTTATAGACATAATCCCGCCCCCAGGGGTCCTTGGGAACCCCTTTATCCAGGTAAGGGCCGGCCCATCCGGTCAGGCCCTCGGGCGCCTCCACCAGGGCCTTCAGCCCCTCTTCCTCGGTGGGGTAGCGCCCCACGTCCAGGTGAAACAGGTCCAGGGAGGTGGCCAGGAGCTGGATCTGGGTCTGGGCGGTCTTCTGCTTGGCCACCCCGACCCGGCCCATCAGGCGGGGGCCAACTAGGGCGGCAAGCAAACCCAGGATGAACAGGACCACCATCAACTCGATGAGGGTGAAGCCGGCTTGCCGGGAGGATTTTTCGGGTTTTTCTCTCAACAGGCGATTCCTCCTGCCGTCAGAATTGAATCTCGTAAAGGTTCAGGATGGGCAAAAGCAGGGAGACAATGATAAAGGCCACCACCAGGGCTGTGCCCAGGATCAATAGGGGCTCGAGCAACGCCAGAAATCGCCGCACTCCGGCCCGGGCCGAGGCCTCCAGGGAATCGGCGGCGCTCAGCAGCATATCCGCCAGGTGGCCGGTTTCTTCGCCGATGGCCAGCATCTGCAAAAAGAGTTCCGGGAGCAGGCCCACTTTTTTTAGGAGAGCGGAAAGGTTTTGTCCCTTTTCCACCTCCACCACCACGCCGGAGAGGGCCCGGCTCAGATAACGGTTGCTCACCGAGTTGCCCACCACCCGGAGGGCCGACACCAGGGGAACCCCGCTGTGCAGCAAGGTGCCCAGGGTCTTGGCGAAAAAGGCCGCCGCCACCTGCCGGGTCAAGGTCCCCAGGAAAGGCGCCTGGAGTTTCAAGCGGTCGAGCCACAGGCGCCCCTGGGGGGTGCGGCCCAGGCGGATCACCATGATCACGGCGGCGCTCAAAGCCAGGCCCCCCAGCCACCAGTAGGACCGGAACCCCCGGCTGAAGGCGATCAGGACCTGGGTGCTGAAAAACAGGGTCTGACCCATCTCCTTGAAGAACATCTCAAAACGGGGCACCACAAAAAGGAGCATCAGGATCATGGAGATGCTGGCCACGCCGGCCAGGATGGCCGGGTAGATCAGGGCGCTGATCACATAACTCTTGAGTTCGCTCACCGTCTGGAGATACTCTCCCACCCGGGCCAGGGCGGTTTCCAGGAAGCCGCCGGTCTCCCCCGCCTGGACCATGCTGATATAGAGGGGGGAAAAGACGGGGTGGCGCCCCAGGGCCTCGGACAGGGATTTACCGGCCTGGAGGTCGCGAAGCACCTGGGCCAGGCAGGTCTTCAGGGCCGGCCGGGTAGTCACCTCCAGAAGGGCCTGCAGGCTCCGGTCCAGGGGGAGGCCGGCCTTGAGAAGCGCTGCCAGTTCCCGGGTGAACAGGACCACGTCCCCCGGCGGGATGCGCCGCCCCCGGCCCGAGAGCAACCCCGGGGGCCGGCCCTCGGCCGCATTTTCCCGGGTGATGCGGATGGGGATCAGGCCGCCCTGCTGCAGGTGCCGCACCACCAGGCGTTCTTCCCGGGCCTCGAGGCTCCCCTGCACGATTTTGCCGGCGACGTCCGCGGCCCGATAATTGAACAGGGGCATTGCCTACTCCTGGGTCACCCGGAGCACTTCCTGGCTGGTGGTGCGGCCGGCCGCCACCTTGGCCCAGCCGTCTTGCGCCAGAGTTTGCATACCTTGTTTCTGGGCCGCCTCTCGAAGCGCCACGGCGTCGGCCCTTTGTAAAATCAACTGGCGAATGACTTCATCCACCAGGATAAGTTCGTAGATCCCGGTGCGGCCCTGATAGCCGGTGTGGGCGCAGGCCGGGCAGCCCTGGCCGATGTAAAGGCGCTCCGGCCGGGGGCCGGTAATGGCCGCCAGGGCGGCGGCCTCTTCCTGCACCGCCTCCGGCGGCAGCGCCGCCCGGCACTCTGGACAGATGAGGCGCACCAGGCGCTGGGCCAGGATGCCCACCACCGCGGAAGCCAGCAGGTAGTCCTCGATGCCCATTTCCAGGAGCCGGGTGATGGCCCCGGCCGCGTCATTGGTATGCAGGGTGCTGAAGACCAGGTGCCCGGTGAGGGCGGCGTGCACCGCGATTTCCGCAGTCTCCCGGTCCCGGATCTCCCCCACCAGGACGATGTCCGGGTCCTGGCGGACGATGTGGCGCAGGCCCCGGGCGAAGGTCAGGCCGATGGTCGGCTTGACCTGCATCTGGGTCACCCCGGCCAGGCGGTATTCCACCGGGTCTTCGATGGTGATGATCTTCTTTTCCGACGAATTGACGCGCTCCAGGGCGGCATACAGGGTGGTGGTCTTGCCGCTGCCGGTGGGCCCGGTGACCAGGAGCATACCATGAGGTTTGTGAATCAGGGCGTCAAACTGCCGGAGTTCCCGGGGCGGGAAACCCAGGCGGTCCAGGTCCAGGATGACCTTCTCCCGGTCCAGGATGCGGATCACCATGCTCTCCCCCAACAGCGTCGGCAGGGTGGACACCCGGAAATCGATGTCATGGCCCTTGACCTTCAGGCGGAAGCGGCCGTCCTGGGGCAGGCGCCGTTCGGCAATGTCCAGGCGGGACATGATTTTCAGGCGGGAGAGGACCGCGGCCTGCAGCCCCTTGGGGGGAGACTCGGTTTCGTAAAGGATGCCGTCCTTGCGGTAACGCACCCGGAAATCATTTTCAAAGGGCTCCAGGTGAATATCGCTGGCTCCCAGCTCAATGGCCCGGAGCAGCAACAGGTCCACCAACTGGATGATGGGGGCTTCCCGGGCCCGGTCCCGGAGATGGCCGATCTCCGCGGCCTCTTCCCCCACCAGTTCGCCTTCCTCCGGCTCCAGGCCCCCCACCAGGCGAGCCATGGCGCTTCCCGGCTGATACACGGCCTGGATGGCCTCCAGGATCTCCTCTGCCGGGGCCGCCACCGGGACCACGGGGACTCCCAGAACCACCTCCAGGGAGCGCCGCGTCTCTTGATCCTCCGGGTCGGCCATGGCTATCAGCACCCGGCCGTCTTCCCGCCGCAACGGCAGGCACCGGTTTTCCCGGAGGAACCGCACGGAAATCTCGGCAAAGGGTTCAGCGGTCCTTAGATCCTGGATATTCTTGGGCGTCATGACGTTTAGAACTCTTTTGTGGCAAATAAATAATAAATTAAAAAAGTCTTTTGGTCAAAGATATTACCTTTAAAGGTAACTATTAATCCGGCAGCAACCAGGATACAGGCGGATTACTTTGACGGTGTCAGATCCAGGGGGTCCGGTTGCCAGGGGCCGAGAGATAATAATGCTCCAGCACCCGGGTGACGAATTCCTGGGTCTCCCTGATGGCAGGGATCCGGAAGCCGGCCTCGACCACCCGCTGATAGCCGGCGTTGTAAGCGGCCAGGGCCAGGGGCAGGGAATTGTTAAAGGAATCAAGGAGGAGGCGGAAGTAGCGGCATCCGCCCAGGATGTTCTCACGGGGACAGAAGGGGTCCTGAACCCCCAGGAAGGCGGCGGTGCCCGGCATGAGCTGCATCAGGCCCATGGCCCCCTTGGGGGAAACCGCCTGGGGAGCGAAATTCGACTCCACCTTGATGATGGCCCGGACCAGGGGTATGGGCAAACGATACCCCTGGGCGGCCTCGATGATGATGGGTTCGAGGGCGGGATTCCCCCTGCCGTCCCGGGCGGGGGGCCGGGCAGGGAGGAGATTGCTGATGATGAGCCTGCCCCGGGGGTCCCGCCGGACCATCACCGTCGGGCTGGATGGGCCGGGGCTTAACGGGGTTGCCGCCAGCAGTGGCGGGGGGGCCGGCGGCGGCCTGATGTCGGCAGGGGCGGGGCCGGTCTTCTCAACGGGAGGGGGACCCGGCCCAACCGGCAGGGGTGCGGCGGGAGCCAGGGCCAGCGCTCCTTCGGCACGGGGCTGAGGCAGATTGGCGATGTGCCAGACGCCTTTTTGATCTCGGTAGCGGCGGATGCTGCCCACTAGCAAAGGCCCGGCGACCTCGAGGGAATCCAAACCCGGGGAGGCCGGGCGAAGTTCGTCGGCCCCCTCGGTTAATTTCGCCATCGCCGGTGGTGCGGCTGCCCCCAGGGGAGGTGATGGCCCGGGGAGGGAACCTTCCGGGGGCGTTTGCCGCCGGCCTTCCTCCCCATGGCCTCGCTTCTGGGCCGGGCCGACGCCGGGGGGTGCCTGGCGGCTCGAGGCCACTTTTTCCACCAGGGTCAGGCCGACCCTGGAGCGGGCTAAACTGCTAATGCCGGGCACCCCCGTCGTCGCCGCGACCTGCACGGCCGGCGGTTCCCGGAGCAGACCATTGGTGATATGGATCACCCCGTGCCGGTCCTGGTAGCGGCTGACTACCGGGCTGATGGCCACATCCCCGGGGGGCGCAGATTGGGACGCGGCCAGGGTCCAGGACGCCGCCGGCTGCGGCTGAGCTTCGGCCACCTGGATGGTGGGCGCCTGGGCCCGGTGGTTGGTAATATGGATTACCCCGGCATGATCCCGGTAGTGACTGACCGTGCCGGTGGAACCTGGCTGAGATGAGCCCTCGCCCCCGACCCGGGATCTAACCGGTACCGGTGCGGGAGGGAAAGGATGGGCCGGAGGCGGACCCGCATGGACCATGCCTTCGGCTTTATCGCTGGCCTGCAGAGCCCCTTCCTGGCCCTTCGCCGGCTTGGCCTCTTCTCCCTGGGGAGGTGGAGGGGTAAGTGGCGGTGGCGCCGGACCTGCGGCTGGCGGAGGGGAGGACGTGGGAAAGGATGGTTCCGCCGGGGCGCCGGGAGGCCCGGGGAGCCGGTGGCTTGGCGGGGGGATCTGCCCCGGGGAAATCGGGGCGGCAGGAGCACCCAGGTTCCCCACCGCGGCCGCACCGGCCGGACCGGTGTTGCCGATATGGATGGTTCCCTCTTGATCGGTGAAGCGCTGAATAGTCTCGGCCCCCGCCGGAGCGGCCAGGAGCATGGCCAGGAGCAATAGCCCCAAGGCCAGCAGAGCCGGCAGCAGAGATCCTAGGAAGACCGTGTAGCTTTCAGCGCTTGCCACCCTCATAGTGAAAGCCTTGGCGGTTTATTATTTCCCACCGAGTGCCTTCTTACTGAATTTTGCCTAAAAAAGCAAGTGTAAAAAAAGGTCCGGTGGTCAGGGGCCCCGTTAGCTCAGTTCAGACGGCCAAATGGGCCTAGGATTCCCAAGGGAGCAAAAAGTTCGAGGAAGGCAGAGCCGGCGTCAGCGCCGGCTCAAGAATGGCTCAGGCGGCGGCTTTAGATTAGAAAATCAGCCGGTCACCGCAAGATTTCTTTCAGGGCCGTGATCACCCGCTCCTGGTCATGGTCGGTCATTTCCGGATATAAGGGGAGGATGATGCTCCGGTCCTGCAGGAGTTCGCTCACCGGCAGGGGCCGCCCGCCTGCGAGAGACGCATAAGCCGGTTCCCGGTGGGCGCACATCACCCCCCGCACCGTGCGAATCTCCCGGGCCAGTAAAGCCTCCATCACCGCCAACTGCCGGTGGGGGCACTCCGGGGTGAGGGTTATCCAGAAAGACTGCCAGTTGCTCCGGGCAAAGGGCGGCTCCTGGGGGAGGTCCAGGTAGGGGTGGCCGGCCAACTCCTCCCGGTAGCGGGCCGCCAGGCGGCGTCGCGCCTCCAGGATGCGGGGCAGGCGCTGCAACTGCTCCCGGCCCACCGCGGCCAGGATGTCGCTCAGGCGATAATTGTAGCCCACCTCCGGGTATTTTTCGAAGACGATCCCTTGGGCCCGGTGGCGTTCGGCGGTGGACAGGGACATGGCATGGGTGCGGAGCCGGGCCAGGCGCCCCATCAACTCAGGGTCGGAGCCCGTGATCATGCCGCCATCCCCGGTAGTGATGACCTTGCGGGGGTGAAAGGAGAAGGTGGCCAGACGGCCGTGGGGCCGGCCGATGGGCTCCCAGGGGCCGTCGCCGCAGCGGATCTCGGAGCCGATGGCGCAGGCCGCGTCCTCCACCACAGGGAGACCTCGTTCCCGGGCCAGGGGCAGGATACGGCCCAGATCACAGGGCATCCCCAACTGGTGCACCACCAGAATGGCCCGGGTGCGGGGGGTGATGGCCGGGGCGATGAGGTCGGGGTCAATATTGCCGGTGTCGTAAGCCACATCCACGAACACCGGCCGGGCCCCGACAAAACGCACCGAGTTGGCCGTGGCGATGAAGGAATGGCTGACGGTGATCACTTCGTCGCCGGGGCCCACGTCCAGGGCCAGCCAGGCCAGGTGCAGGGCGGCCGTGCCGCTGGAGACCGCCACCGCCTGGGAAGCCCCCACCCGGGCGGCGAATTCCTTTTCAAAGGCCTCCACCTCGGGCCCCTGGGTCACCCACCCGGAGAGAATCGCCCGCCGGGCGGCCTGGGCCTCCTCCTCCCCCAAAGTGGGCCGGGCCACGGGAATTACCGCCATATATGCCTCCGGATTGGGTTCTTTGGGGAGGGGCTAAGGGGCGCAGCCCCTTTGGTCGGCTGACTTGCAGCCAGCCGACAAATAAAGACTAAGCCCCCCTCCCCCAAACCCCTACCCCCAATCCCTTAAGTTTTTTAGCCGGGAATGGCGAGGCCTGAGGCCTCACCATTCCCGGCCAATTTAAAGGGGATTGGGAAGGGAGTCTAAGGGGACGGCTTGCCGTGCCCTTAAATAGTTATTGAGCAGCCGCGCCCCCGCCGCGGGTACCCAAGCAAGAAGCCTTTAAGCTTTGTCGTAGGCCTCCAAAAATTCCTCTCTGGAAATCCCAGCCTGAGTGCAGATGGTTCTGAGGGTAGAAGCTTTGATTTCCGGATGGCTTGGCATGGTCAATGGGGTTCTGCTGCCGTCAGGATTATCCCGCACCAAGGAGATGTGCTCTCTTCCTCTAACCAGGCGGAACCCAAGTATTTCTAGGGCCTTGACTACTCGCCGTTTAGGAGCCCCTACCGGAAACTTTACCATCAGGCATCAATTCCCGCTTCCGCCACGAAGGCCTCCAGGATCGGTGGTTCAATTTCCAGCACCTCACTCCCGAAGCTGTCAATATGGAATCGAATCGCGGATTTTACATCGGCCAGGGCTTCTTCATAAGAATCGCCTTGTCCCACCACCACCCCTTTGAGGCCCAATGGGTAAGCCACATAGCCATCAGGATGTTTTTCCACGATAATCTTTATCTGTCTCATGGGACCTCCGATTCGCAATCTAGGACAGCCTAATAATCCTCCCCCTCCCCCCACCCTCATCTCTTCTCCACCCCGTCCCAGGCCAGGCGAGCGGCGCCCAGGAGGCCGGCGTCGTCCCCCAATTGGGCCGGAACGACGGAGAGAGCCGCCGGGGGAAAAAGGGTGAGGCGGCGTTGCAGTTCCTCCTGGAGGGTGGGCTTGAAAAGTTCCCAGGCCCGGGCGAAGCGGCCGCCGATGACCACCCGGGAGAGGCCCAGGAGGTGCACCGCGTTGGCGATGGCCAGGCCCAGGTTCCGGCCCACCCGTTCAAAGGCGCGCCGGGCCAGGGGATCTCCCTGGCCTGCCGCCACCACCAGGGTTTCTCCGGAGATGCCCTCGGGATCTTTTTCCCAAAACTCCCGCAGCCAGGAAGAGGCCCCCTGGGCCAGTTGCTCCTTGACCCAGACCACGGTCCAGAAGGCAGAGGCCATGGTCTCCAGGCAACCCCGGTTGCCGCAGTGGCAGCGCCTGCCCTCCGGCTCCACGGTCATATGGCCGATTTCTCCGGCCGTGCCGGCGGTGCCTGACCACAGGCGGCCGTTAAGGATGAGGCCGCCGCCCACGCCGGTGCCCAGGGTGATCCCCAGCATCTGGGGGTGCCCCACCCCGGCCCCCAGCCAGTGTTCCCCCAGGGCGAACAGGTTGGCGTCGTTTTCGAGGAAGAAGGGCCAGGGCGCCAGGGGTTTGAGGGCAGCCAGGAGGGGACAGGCGTTCAGGGCCGGGACGTTGGGTGAGAAGACCACCGTGCCTTCTTCCGGGAGAACCTGCCCGGGGACCCCCAACCCCACGGCGCGGATGTCGGCGCTGCGGGCCCGGGCCTCCCGGCCGATCCCCGCCAGATCCTCCGCCAGCGTGTTGATCAGGGTTTCCTGGTCCGGCATGGTGGCGGTGGCCCGCTCCCACCGGGCCAAAATCTCCCCGGTGAGGGTCACCAGGGCCCAACGGACGTTGGTGCCGCCCAGATCCAGACCGACGACTATCGGGGTCTTGGCCATGTGCCTGTCACCTTGCTTTGAAAAACGTCAATGCCCAGCAAAAATGAACCATGCGCAGCCAGCCGCAGGTTCAAGGCCTGCGCCGGCACAGGCTGACAGCCTGTTGAAAAACATTTTTTGTCATCCTGAACGAAGTGAAGGATCTAGAATTCTTTGATACGAATAGATTCTTCGCTTCGCTCAGAATGACAATTAGAAGAATCCGGCAGTTTTTCGACACCTGTTAGTTAGCGAATCATGAAGAAACCTGACATCGATGGATCTCAGGAATAAATTCAGCCAGCTCAGCTTCGGTGATGGCTCCGGCGCGCACCAGCCGGGGGGGCGCGTGACTGACGTCCACGATGGTAGAGGGCTTCCCCCCGGGGCAGGGGCCCGCGTCCAGGATCAAAGAGACGTCCTCGCCGAATTCCCGGGCCACTGCCTCGGCCCCGGTCAGCGGCCTTTGCCCGGCGCGATTGGCGCTGGTGCCGGTCACCGGGACCCCCAGGGCCTGCAGCAACCGGCAGGTGACCGCCTGGCGCGGGAGCCTGACCCCCACCGTGCCCGTTCCCCCGGTGAGCAGCCCGGGTAGTTCCGGGCGGGCCGGCAAGATCAGAGTCAGGGGGCCGGGCCAGAACCTGGCCATCAGACGCCGGGCCAGGTCCGGGACTTCCCGGGCCAGCCGGGAAACCATCTCCTGGTGGGGCACCAACACCAACACCGGCTTCTCCGGCGGGCGGGCCTTCAGGGCAAAGAGCCGGGCCAGGGCTTCTGCCTGAAAAGGGTGCACCCCCAGCGCGTAAAACGTCTCGGTGGGCAGGGCCACAATGCGGCCGCCGTTAATCAGCGCCCCGGCCTCCTCCCACAAGGCCGCGGCCGACTCCTCCCGCCATTGCCAGATGCGACCCATGCTCCATCATACCCTCCCTATCCTCCCCTGACAAGGCTTGACGGAAATTTCTCCGGGGAGATAATGAAAAGGTAAGTTGTGGGGGGGGGGGGGGGGGGGCAGGGGGCCCCGGCCCGCCCCCAAAACACCCCCCCCCCCCCCGGCGGGGGGCCCGGGCGGCCCGGGGCGCCGGCCCCCCCGAACCCCC
>Ga0315281_10002753_pt1 | contig 26039 bp, 33 predicted proteins | sample YL17G07_0_MG_FD_204540 | JGI IMG/M metagenome (GOLD analysis project Ga0315281, IMG submission 204540) | Sediment microbial communities from Yellowstone Lake, YNP, Wyoming, USA - YL17G07_0 | ecosystem: Environmental > Aquatic > Freshwater > Lake > Sediment | place: USA: Wyoming | collected... | reverse complement strand
TGATAGTAGGCTCGTTGCTTTTCTTTGATGTCTGGTCTTTGACGGTATGCTCGTTGCTTTTCTTTGATGTCTGGTCTTTGACGGTATGCTCGTTGCTTTTCTTTGATGTCTAGCTGTTTTGTTTCTTTCACGTCCATCCTGCTTTTTTTACGTCTGAAAGAACCACATATTTGGCAGCGGAACCCTTTTTTTTCTTCATAATGTTCTGTGATGGTGTTACAAATAGGGCAGTGAAATGACCATTTGTCGGCAACTAGGATTTTCTGAATCAGGTTTCTCATAGGCCCACGTCCGAAACTTCTGTTATGTCTTTTTTCATTCTAAAAGCTTCTGGATCTTACTTCTAGATCTATCTTTCATAAGGCTTAAATGGTGATGTCAGACGATACCCAATCTAGAAAGCGAGCTTCCATGTTGAGGCTCGACCCACATAACATAAAACACAAAACAAAATAGGAGTTGAGTTAAAATGAAATATGATTCGAAAGCTGAAATCTTAGTTTTCCAGTCAGTCAAAGAACTCGGTGAAGGGACCAGGGAAGAAATCCACGACTACGTCAAAGATCATTTAAAACTGGAACTTTCCAACTCGGACATTCTGCGATATCTGCATAAATTCAAAGCCAGGAAAGTCTTTAGTATTCGCACCCGGGATAATAAAGAAGTCTGGGCTATAGCAGAGATCCCGCCCTGGTATGCTTCCGGCATGATGGACATTCTTAAGAAAACCACGAACGCAGACATGAAAACAGAAATTGAAGCTTTGAACGAAAGGCTCAAAGATGGCATGGCTTACACAGATAGGACGCCAGTCTGGACAGATTACAGAACGTATGAATTGACTTTTGAAAACCTGGACATGATTCTGGGCGGCCACCCTACAAACGAAGATAGAGAAACCGCTTTTCCACGCAGAGGACATGATCTGATCGTCCCGAGTAATTGGCTGAAAGGCTGGGTCAGAGATAACCAGCCCTTAGTCAACTGCGTCGGCCTGCAGTATCATGTAGCTCTGGGGAACGGCGAATTTCTCGAACAGCCCGCGACTATTAGAAAGAAACTGAAAGTGAAAACAGGTTTATGCGACTATGAGGCGATCGAACAGGGCGCCAAATTCAAAGTGACCGTCAGGCTGCCAATGAAAGGAAGCAAATTGAAAACAGAAGCACAATGGAAAAACTTCTTTGGGCTCTTAGGCGAAGCCCCAATCCGAGGGTTAGGCGCGAACCCCGCTGCCTTTGGTGGACGCGCTAAACTGCTGGAAATGAAAGAAATCAGCCAATAAAATATGAAACCAGACAAAACTAAACCAGACAGAACAAAACCCCACTGGACCCCATAGAACCGCATGCAACATAACACGATCCGACTGGACAGGACGACATCAGACGAAGACCCGACGCCACTGGACCGCATGCGACGACCTGGAATATCCTCAGACCCGACCTGACAAAACTTTACCCAATCTCACAGGAATTCGACAGCATCCTATGCCTTCCGACTATACATAACAAAATAGACCGTGTCACCCTCACACAGGACTTGACCGTATAGGACGACACCTGATCCATCTACCCGTAACAACATTCCCTTTTTTTCTATAGATCTAGTTTACAAACCTACATCGGCTATTTCCGTTACATCTTCCTGTTTTTTCAGTCTGTAGTTATCCAGGGTTTCCCGGCGTTTCTGGCCGGTCCAGGCCATGATCTTTCTGTCGACGTCCTGCGGAGTCCCCTTTAGCCGCTGCTGCATAGTGGTTATAAAATTGGCCCGTAGCCAGTGGGGGCAAACGCCCAGAGCTCTTTTAATGATTCGGTAAGAAGACGCTGGGGAAATATTCCAGATCGGTTTTCCCTTCCTGGTCTTCTGCCACTGCTGGACTATCAGGTCGACACCTGGTCGGTCCAGTTTCAATTCTAGGGGCCCAGCCCTTTCCCCATGTTTAAAGGCCACGATCTGAAAAACCAGTTTATCCCCGGTCAGGACCAGATCCTCTTTCCGAATCCCCGGATGAATCAATATGCCTTTTCTATATACGACACAGGGTTCTAATTTGCGGGCCCCCGTATGAAACATCATAACTGTATAGGACTTATCCCGTAGGCCCCTGGCAAACTTAGGCTGGTGGCCACTGGACAGCTGCCTGCCTTCCAGGGCTGCCTGCAGATCTTCGACGGGGATCTGGCGATCGGGCTTTATCTTATACTTTCCATAGACCCGGCCGTCTGCATGGATCTGTTTTCTATAAGGGTTTCCCCGTCGTCGTTTCTTAAGGACCGCCCCGTCCATACTTCCGACCATCAAAAATCACCTGATTTGTTACAGCGATAATAAATCAAAGTCCGTATATATCTTCCCCCTCTAGTGCGCGCGATCATATTTTTGTTGGGTCTTTCTACTACACACTACATAATACTGGCTACATATAGAAAGGGACTGTCGGCCGCAGTCTATGGCCCCAGCGTTAAGGATCTACCTGGACCCGCCGGCGGCTGCTGCAGGATCCTGGCAGGGCTGGCGGTCGACTACTACGCTGCAGGGTCTAGGTATGGAACACGTCGGGCCATTTGTATTTGAATAACTTAACCAGGGTGTAGGCCCGGCTGTGGCCCAGGCTGCAGCCGATCTTATCTTTTGCTACGATCCGGATCAGGTCGGCGTCCAGGCGTCCGGTTTCCTGGTTGATTATCAGGTCTTTGAATTCTATCATTTTTTCCAGGATCTGTTCGTTAGTCAATTCGTGAGCTTCTGCCGTTTCTGCGGTTTCAAAAGCCTGCTGATATCGGCTGTCCTGGATCAGGCCTTTCTTTCTTTCATACCGGGCCCGGTAGATCTGGCAGACGTCTTCTGGCTTTTCTGGGTTAAGTTTGTCGCAGTCCAGGCAGCTGTCCCGGCTGCATAGGTCCCAGTCCAGCATGTGATATTCCAGGTGGCAGAAAGTGATCCTATAGACTTTTTCACTGTGTTGGCTGGGGTCGATTCTGTAGACCACGGCTTTCCCCCGGTCCCGGACTTCTATCTGAAACTGGATCAGGTAGGACCTGATCGTTTTGTCCAGCAGGGATTTGTTAATAATGGGGATCAGCAGCGGGTGGACCTTAAACCGTTTCGATTCAATAGTCAGGACCAGCGCCTTATTCACTTCTTTAAACCAGTCCCGCTTTCCCATAGCGTAACTGGGTTCATCGAACAGAATTACTTTGCCCAGATCCAGGCTGACGGTCAATTTCATAAACGCCTGGAAACGCAGGACTACCTGGTCCAGGCTGAACCGGTCCTTTCCGCCGCCGGTCAGGCCTTCCGAAATGCGGGCGATATCCAGGGCTATGTAGGTTTTCCCGCAGCCAGGTTCGCCGGTGATAACGACGTTAGTGGCCCGTTTCTGGGTGATCCGGCCCCGCAGGGTAGACGACCAATAAGGGAAGATCCTGGCGTCCCGGTTAACCAGGGTTTCCCACCCATGGAAGTTAACGACCTTTGTGACTGACATTTCAGGTCTGCCCGCTGTCCCTGAAAACTTCCTCTACTACTGTCGCCATGTCGGCAGCTGGCCCCGTCTTTCCCTTAAAGCGTTTCCCAGTGAAAATTTCTTTAAAGATCTTCTTTGTCAGCATGCCCCGGCGGTCTAGTAGATTAATGCAGGCCTTCATAATCAGGTGGTGATTATAGACGACCACCGTTCGGACGGCGGGGATCCCGTGGGCCTCACACCATTCTGGCGTGGCCTGCTGGCCGCAGAAGTCAGGCCGGACGTCGGCCCTCTGCTCGGTTTTTGCCCTTTCTATGTCTTTGTTAAAGTCGTCGTCTTCCCACATATCAGGGATAATGTCATAAAGGGCCATGACCGTTTCCCTGACGATGCTTTCCAGGTTCGTCTGGTCCGTCGTCGTATGCTGAAAAACGTATATGCCATTCGCTAAAAGAAACGGGTGGTTCATACGGTCCCGAATTGCCAGGCCGCTGATCTGCTGGGTCCCAAACTTTGCCGGCGCACTCATTTAATATTCCTCATCAGCTTCCGGGATCATCTGGCCCCGCATTTCCGCTTTTCTCTGCCATTCCCTGGCCCAGATATTCCTGGCCAGCAGCCCCGGCCTTTGCACTTCTTTAACCTGGGCGCCCTGGCCAGCTTCCAGGGCCTTTAATATGTGACGCCTGGCGACACCGCCGACGGCCTGGCTGCTGACTAATTCGCCGTCGACAAACCACTGCCAGAATCGCACACGATCAACCCAGGCCCTGAATCTTAGATAAGTCAGGCTGGTCGACGTCAGATCGTTAAGAATGGCCAGTTTTCTTTCGTCTATCTGCATGTGCGCTAAATATTCCGGGGCGGTCCCCAGCTGCGGCCCTAGCTTCTCGGCCAGGACTGCAGACCCGCTTTTCTGCATTTTTTCAGTGGCGCCCCGCTGGCCTGGCTGCATGCCCAGGCTGCCTGTTAAGGCCACTGCAGTCGGCAGGGACTGGATCGTGCCGTCTTTCATACCCTGACGAATACCGGCGACAGACGCAGTTTGGCCAGGTAAGGACGGGGCAGTCGGTCGGCCAGGTCCTTCGATCGGACCAGCCGGGCCGTCTGCAGCTGACACGTCAGCAGGTCCTGGTCTATCTAATTCCATGCTGGAAGTCTGTGGGGGCTCTTTGGAAGTCTGGGACGCAGGGGCGGGACCCACTAGCGCGCGCGCTGGTTCGTCCCGGACCGGCGCCAGGCAGCCGTCTTCTGTGACGGTCAAAAAGTCGGGCATGCCTCTCTTTCCTTTTCGGCCTGCCTGGCTGGCCAGCGTTATCTTTACCTTTGTGTAATGCGAGTCGTGATCGTGCGGGTCTTTTGCGATTTGTTCCTGGGCTGTCATGCTTAAGTCCCCGTCTGGTTCACCGGAGGGACCACCACGGTCGTCCCGCCTGGCGCCTTAATAACGCCGATCAGAACCAGGACCGCACAAATCCCAAAGCCAGCCAGGCCGACGATCAAATAATTTAGCAGGACGCCCCTTTCTTCTTTCCGTTTCCCAGCCCAAAGGGTTTCGCAGGCCTGGCGGTCTTCCTCACGTTTAATGTCTTCCTCACTGACAGATCGTAGACCTTCCGGCGTCAGGCCATCGGCCAGATCCACTGTAACCATAATCTGATCTGTTTCGCATTTCTGCCGCAGATCTTCCGGCATTTCCCCATAACGGTCTTCCCCCCAAATATGCTGCAGCAGCGTGGGCAGGCCGCCGTCGACCCGTTTAAACCGGTCGTCTTCAACAGTCCATAAATAGGCGGTCCCTTCCTTTCCCAGATATCGCGTAGTCGACCGCCTAACAAACCGGCCTGTTTGGCCAATGAAACCTAGGCCCAATTTCAGAAAGCGGTGGGGCGGATATCCCTTTTTGTCGTCGCAGATAACGCTTATGGCCGTTTCTTCCCGTATGTTAAAATCGACAAACCGGCGGTCTTTGGGCAGGATCTTCATAACCATATTTCCCCATCTGGGTCTTAAGAAGATCCCTGCGATTATTCCCAGCAGCAGAAAGATCACGGCCATTATGACATTAAAGATGTTTCCAAAAAAGCCCAGAAAAATATCCGCTATTCCCGCCATTTGGACACCATTAACCCATGTTGGCAGGTCCCCCTTAAAAAATCTTTTATACTATGGGCTCTAATTTAGTAGACTGGACTCGCTGCCGGCGACCAGCTGCGGCCGCCTGGGTCTTTGTCGGCCCCGACGTCCTGACCAGGTCCGGCAGCGGTTTCAGTAACTAGGGGGCGAACGCTTTGGGAAAAGGAACGTCCAGTATCATTGACGTGATCAAGACCCCACTGGGGGCTGTCCTTATGTTAGTCGTCACTCTCATATTGGCAGGCCTTACGGTGGCGTCTGGCATATCCGGCGATCTGACGGCTGCAGCGATCAGCGCTGCGGGCATGTTCACGATCGTCCTGATATTGTCCATGGTCAATCTGGTCGGAAAGTAGACGCCCCACGTCTGCCTTATCGTCGACCAGATCAGCCCCCTTTTTTAGTCCATCATATTCAGGTGGTCGCATGCATGCACGTTTCAGAAAAGTGGCGCCAGTATTACCAGGACCCTTTCGGTTTCTTTGATAATCTAGACCTGCGTTTCCATGGGGTTAACTTTAACTATTTCAGCCGCAGCAGAATCGTGGCCAGAAACCTGCTGTTATTCGCGCTGGTCATGGCTGGCCTATGGGCTCTTTGCGGTTTTGACAGTAACCCGGGCCAGCTGATCCATGTTTTATATCAGCTGCCTGCATACTTTCAGGGCCGCGCCAGTTGGGCCGACCTGGTCCAGACCTTTAATTTCTACTATGGGAAAGAAATGCATTATTCGGCTTTCGTGATCTATGGCGTCATGTTCTGGGCTCTTTCGGTCCACATGGACCAGGGCCTTATCCACTGGATCCGACGGTCTGGATCTGATACTGGCCTGGGGATCCGAAAGTCCAAAAACATCGTTTATGCCACCTGCCTGACGCTGCTGGCCGGCGGATCCTTCGAATTCTTCTGGATCTTTTCTTTCGCCTATTTCCAGGGCCAGCCCTGGGTGGCCCAGTTTCACGGACCCCAACTGCGGATCCTGCTGCAGAATCTGATCTTTGTTTTCGTCGGCGCCCTGGGCGTTCTCTATATGTGGGCCGACAGCTACCTGCAGACACCTGACGGCGTGATAACTGGCCGCCAGTGGCGCTTTAATTGGTCCCGGTGGTCCTGGCTCATTATCCTGCTGACCGTGTCAGCCATAATCTTCTGGTGGTTCTATCCTGGCCAGGCTGCCCAGGTGACTGTGACCCTTAATAACGGCCAGGTCTGGCGGTCCAGTCCCTTCTTTCCCCAAACGCTTTATACGATCGAATTAACGCCGGGGGCGGGGACAGGATCCTGGTTCTGGATTCCGGACGACGTGGTCCACGGCTTGAATACTTTGGTTAAGGTCCTTATGACCCTGGCTTTTGCCTGGGTCGGATTATTGCAGAAGGTTGAAAACAATGAAAAACTTTAGGAAAAGGGCCCTGGCAGCTGGCTTAATGCTGCTGTGTTTCCTTCCTTTGATCGTTTCGATTTATCACACTGTCCCGGTGGTCCTGGCCACGATTCTATGGCAGGATGGCTTTGAAAGCGGCAGCCTTTCCGCCTGGGACGGAAACGCCGGGACAATCAGCGTCACGGGCGCCCATGTTTTCACCGGGAATTATTCCGCTAACGTGACGTCGACGCTGGCCCAGCAGAACCATTATGTGTATAAGGACCAGGCAGGCCTGACGGACCTGTTTTTCAGCTGCCATTATTACTTTGACGGATTGAGTTTTCCAGCAGAAAGTTATCCAGATCTTCCCAGACTGGGCATTATGGACATAACAACAAACGGACCGCAGGGAATCCAGTTATTTGTCGAACAAAATGGGGGATCCTATTATTGGCGAGTCCAATATATCGACACCACCACCAGCAGCCTGTTAGGCACGACGCCCCCGGCTGTCGGGAATTATTACGGGTTAGAATTAGAATGGAACCACACTGGCGGAAATACCGGAACCACATTCTGGATTAACGGCACTCTAGCCTGGTCTGATATTTCACCGGACGGTTATAGCAGCCAGACCAGCAGCGTCGACCTAGGCGCCTGGTCTTACTGGGGCTCTAGCGCCTACACTTTCAGATCCTATTTTGACGACGGGGTCCTGGGCGACGCTTATCTAGGCTGCCCAGGCGTCGGGGCTCCGACACCTGACACAACCCCGCCGGAATTCCTAGATGGAAACCCGTATCTCGAAACGGACACCCAGACCTGGACGTCTAACGTGGCTAATGAAACCTGCATGGTCAGCCTGAACGCCACGGATAACGCCGGCCTTTCCGGCTACTTCTTAAGCTACAGCCTGAACGGATCCATCTGGACAAATAATACCTGGCATGCGATCAGCGGGACCAACACTGTCATTAATGATAATTTCACGATTCCCTGGGCAGCCGCCACAAATTCCGCCGTCTACTGCCGCTTTTATGCGAACGACACCAGCGACAACTACGGGATATCACAGGCGGTCTGGCCAGCTAACTACCTGACGTTTCCAATATGTAACGCCAGCAGCGTTTCACCTTTCACCTTTTCCGCTTTCAACGATCAAAACAGTCCTGGCAGCCGCCGAATCTTTCGCAGCCCGACGTTCTGGGTGGCCATTTACGGGGACTATTCAACCGGCAGGATCCTGGCCGCTACCAGCCGGGACGGCCAGACCTGGTCCTCTGAAACCCAAATTAACACTTACACGCTGGGTTCTGACGAAAGCGCATGCTGGACCGCTTACGTTTGGCATGGCTGGATCTATTATTTCTATTATAATGGCAGCTACAGCGTGGCCTTTAACCAGACGGACGCCTGGCTGGGAATTGCCGGGATCAACGGAAACACCGGGGCGATCTGGCGGATCGGTGAATCTCTACTGGTTTCTGACGGGGGCCCGTGCCTGCTGGCGAATAACATTTATGACGACTGGACTAGCCCGTATGGCGGCGTGATTTATGGCTTTTACAGTTTCAGTTTTGCCCCTTCCAAAGACGACACCCGGCTTAATTGGGTCCTAAGAATGACCGGGGACTTTTCTTATGGCGATTCCAGGGTTTACTGTGGCTGCTTCGACAGTATGGCTGGAATTCACATAGTCAGTGGCAGCCGAAACCCCGGGGACATAGGTAATGTTAACAGTTTCCATGTGTGCGTTCAGACAGATCCCACCTATGCCCAGGGCCTTCTGCTGTTGTTCAACAGGATTAACGGCTGGGTCTATTACACCCGGTTCACGGGGACCGCATGGCAACCTGTCAACGGGTGGCCTTCTGACGCAGCCCAGCCCCTGGTCGCAGGGACCGACTGGTCGACGACCTACTACGCGAACCTGTCCAGGACCTATTTTGCCGGTGTCGGGGACGCCACTTATTACTTTCCAAACGACGCCAGCAATAATGCCAACTTCATTCCAGGCGGTCCAGATCTATCAGGCTATTCTGGCGTTATGATGTCTCACACTTCTGAAAACTGCTATATCCTGGCCACCAATGGAAAGACGACTTATGCCTGGGTGAAAACTGGCCCGCTGGCCCCGGGCTCTACTGAGGCGGCCAGCTGGGGTAGCGCGACCCTGGTAGTCCGGGAAAGCGGCAGCGTCACAAAGTTATCCCTTACAGATCGGCCTGGTCTGGACGGTCGCGTAGGCATGCTTTGGGGAAACACGAGCAGCAGCTATTCCCTGACTTTTTATAGTTTCGGATCTGCCAGGTTCATATTGTCATTTCCAGATCTGGATCTGGAAGGCTGCGGAAACTGGGTTTTCGTTAATGAACGCTTCTATAATTGGACGCTGCAGGTGTGGCATGCCGTTAATGCCAGCATGATAAATCTGGTTCAGATCCGCTTTGGCCTGAACACCCGGCGGGGTCTGGTCCTGAACACTTTGACTTATGATCTGGAAAACTGGACGGTGGCCTTTGATCCGGCGAATGTCACGGATTATAATGTCCGTCCCGTCCGGGTGACAGATGGGGCCGCCAGGTTTTCCATAGACTGGACGACGGGCTATTTCACTTTTCGCCCGTGGTTTAGCCTGGACTGTCTGGACGAATACCTTAATGGCTATGACCTGCAGGCCAGGGTCACGGATACCAGTGGGGCCGACAGTGGCTGGCTGACGGTCATAACCCGGGCTTTTAAAGTCTATAACAAAGGCGGGTTTTCGATTAACGCCTACACGGGGACAGGGACGGGCGGCGGGGCTGGATCCGGCATAAACATAGGTCTGACGCCTTTCTCTTTCTTTGCCGGAAATAACAGCTGGGCCTATAACGATCTGTATTATCGGGACCTGGTCCATATTAAAATGTGTCCTGAAATAATGGCCTACCTGGGCGTCCAGACGTTTTATGTCGCCTATGGTCTGGATTACTGCCTACAAGGGGAAGACTGGGTTACGGGAATCCAGGTTATCCTGGGGGCCGTGGCTATCACGATCGGGTCAGAACGCTGGTGGAATTGGACCGTTTCCTGGTTCCATCAGGGAAATTTCGTTAAACAGGAAACGATTATGACTTTTCAACGAACCGGGCTGCCGGATATCCACCACCTGCTAGATTTTATGTCGGTGGCCAGGGTCTGGGTTGACCTGTGGTTTGATAACTTAAATGGCTCCACCGTGATCGGCGGGCGGGTAGCAGCTTTTGAATGGCCCATGAAAGACAACGCTGACGACTGGGTCCGGTTTCTTAATAATAACTGGGGGCCCATGAATGACCAGCCGACTGACAGCATGTTTCTGGCCTCTATTCTTTCAGGCGATAACGTCACCATCAAATCGTCTGCCCATGTCACAATGACCCGGATCTGGTGCAGTTTGGACGTGGCCAGCGGATCTACGACTCAGTGGGCCTACACTTATAATTATCCGGTCTGGGACCTGACTTTCAGCCAGAAACCTTTTCCACCGTTAAGCGGGATCCAGACGCCGCCTTTCGATCCGCCAGCCCTGCCTGACATGCCTGGCGGCGGCCTGTTGGGGGCTCTTTTCAGTGGTTTCAGCTATATCGGCAAAATGCTGGGCGATAACATCATGTGGGGTGGTCTAGGTCTTTGGCCTGGTTTTGTCGGTTTCCTAGACACTATTGGGTCCTGGCTAGGCATGCCCAGGGCGTTCACCAACTTCATTAACTGGATCAGCACGGCCGGCGGCGGCCTTTTTACCAGCCTGACTTATCTGGCCAGCGTGATATCTGGCGGGTTTGCTTTTATTGCGATCTTCATGTGGCAGTTAATCACGTTTATAGGTCTATGTTTCACCTACCTGGGCCAGGTCATAAACGGGGTAATCGGCTTTTTCACTGGGACAGTTGGGGGCGCCGGGAACATCTGGGCCACGTTTAATGGGACGCAGTGGGTGATTCTGGGGATTATTTGTTATCCGATCTACCTGGTCTTTCTTTGGGACGAACATGGCCTGGGTGCAGTGGAAACTGAATTAAGACGGGACTGGTGGGTCCTTTCCACCGTGTTCGGGGTTCTAATCACGGTCGGCCGCTATATCCTGCAGATTATCACGGCCGTTATTGAATCAATCCCCGTGGTGGAATAATGGGCCGGCCGAGTCTTTCCGTCTTTCTTTGTGTGCTGATCGTTCTAGTTCTGTTGCAGACCAGAATCCAGTCTGGGCAGGCGACCGGTGAAGGGTGGCTTTCCGGGTGGTCCTGGCGAAAGAGTCATACGATCACCCAGAAAGTTGGGGCCGGCGTCTGTTATGACGTTAACCTGACGATCTATGCAGGGGCTGGCAGCGACAGTGGGACCAGCATGTATTTGGGCAGCAAAGGCGGTTTTGCAGATTTCAGAGATCTGCGTTTCACATCTGGCGACGGGTCCACGCTTTTATGGGCCTGGAATGAATCCACGACCACCGGATCCAGCGTTTTCCTATGGGTCAACCTGGACCAGAGTTTGAACTTGGACAGCGGGGATCAGACGATTTGGGTTTATTATGGCAATTCAGGGGCCAGTGAAAACTGGGACATAGAAAGGGCTTTCCCCGGGACAGCTGACGACTTTAACGACAACAGTTTTAACAGTTCAAAATGGAATAATCTGCTGACACGGACCCCGACGGAAAGCGGTGGCCAGCTACACCTAGCGGGCGCCACTAATGGTGCCGTCCGGGTTAATGCCACTCTGACTTTTTCGACTGATATGGCCTTTCGTGCCATGGCCAGCCTAACAGATACTTCTACTGTTGACGATGTCGGTCTGGGCTTTGGGGCCTATGCCCAGACTGATTCTAAAGGCGCTGGCTTTTCTACCTATGATCCTGGCCGTTATTTAGTGCGCGACACCGGCTGGTCCCTTCCAGCCTGGTCTGAAATTAAAACTGCGAATACGATTTATGATGTCTACAGAAACGGCAGCAATAGCGGCCGGTCTGTTCGTTTCTATTGTAACGGCGCCGAACAGGGAAATAGTCCCTATACTACTCAGATCCCGACTGCAAACTGCACAATAGGTTTTTGGACCCAGGCCCTGGCGAACAGCAAAGTAGACGTTAACTGGGTCTTTGTCCGAAAATACATTAATGGGGACGTGTCCCATGGGGCCTGGGGTTCAGAACAGGGCTCAATCAGTTATCTGGCGTCCAGCCTGGGCAATACATCGAATGAAACGATTTCTACATCTGTCTTTTATTGCTACTGGTTCACCGTGACGACGACCAACTTAAGCGGTTTTATATTCTGCTGGAATGTTTCCGGATCCCTAGTTAATGACACTTGGACCGCTTTTGCCAGCTGGAACGATTCCTGGTCTAACACCACAAAAATCATTAGTTATTCTATAGGGACCACGATTGAGTGGCTTCTCTATGCGAACGCCTCAGACGCAGGCTGGTTTAGCACACTGACCAAATATTCGCTGGTCTATGCCGCTATTACTTTTCAGTTTCACACTGGCGGTTCTATCGAAGGAAACGGGACATCTATATCTAACCTGACAAAGACCAATTATTTCAGCCCGACTAATTTGACCATGTCGGCCCTGCCGCTTTATAACTACAGTCTAACCAGCTGGTCGACGTCTTACAGTAATTCGACGGATAACCCTTTTCTGTTTGTCCTAGTGAATTCGACAACTTTGATGTGCGTCTTTCAAAATATCACGGGCTGGGCACCCGTTGTGTCTTATGCGATAGCTAGATTTGATTTTCTGCCGTCGGATCCCTTTGTCAACGAGGTCGTTACTTTTGACGCCAGCCAGTCCTATAACACGACCCAGATCAGTCTGTTTGGCTGGACCTGGGACGACGGCCAAAGCAACACGACCACGGCTTTCAGCATAACTCACAGTTACGGGTCGGCTGGGCTCTATACCGTGACTTTGAACGTGACAGACGCCGGCGCTACCCTTAGCAGCTTTATTTTTCATTCTGTCAACGTATCAGCAGTTCCCGCCGCCTACAGTTATGCGGTCGCCCGGTTTGATTTTAACCCAAGTAATCCGACGCCTGGACAGCACGTCGTTTTTAACGCCAGCCAATCCTATAATACGACCGATGTGGCTTTTAACTGGGACTTTGGGGACGGAAACATAACTTTGGTTTCTGACAGTTTTCTAGTCGTCCATTCCTTTGCGTCTAACATCACATACCTCGTCAGTCTAGAATTACATGGGACGCTGACAACGGTTAACAGCACTATGTTCTTTCGATCTGTCAACGTGACGACGGCCAGCGTCGGCGGTGGTCTTTCCAGAACCGAGCCAGAAGATCTGGCCAGCCTGGTTATCGCTGGTTTTATAGGTGTGGTCCTTCTAATTGGCGTTATTGTGATCGTCACCAGGGGGCGGCGAAGATAGGACCAACACAGATTATAAGCGTGATCCTGGGTATCGTTCTGGTTCTGTTGGCATGCCTGGCTTTCAGTCTTTTCTATGGATCCGACTGGGACACCGTAGCTAGTGGCGTGGCTGGGGCGTCTGTTATGGTCGGTATGTTCGCCTGTATTTTGGGCCTAGTTGCTACGGCTGTATGGGGGAAAAAGTGAAATGGACACGGATAATATCCGGCCTGGCGTCGTGGTGGCTGGCTTTGGTTTTCTGGGCATGGTTTTAGCCGTGATCCTGGGTTATTTGAACGACCAGGGGATCCTGATCGACGAATACTTAACGGGGTCCATAACCCTGCCGGATCTGCAGATCTGCGTTATCATAATTGCCCTGCTGGTCGGCGTGGTCGTGGCGATCCTGACGTCCAGGTGATTATGTGGCGACGTCTACAGCAGACCGACCCTGGATTAAGAAAGAGAAAAAGGCCCAGGGCCAGGGCATGCTGGAAAGGGCCGCCCGAGATTCGCCGCTAGTCCATGATGGTCCTTTCCTTTCGATCAGGCAGCTGCATTTTGAATTAACACCGCCGCCGGAAGGGCAGGGCCGCTATTTCCTGGTCACGTTTAAACACCCGGTCCGGATCCAGAAGGTTCGGACCCGAATTATGGAAAGTTTCGGCAAAATGGAAGATCTGAAAATATGAAACACCTTAACATAATCGTCCGGACCGCAGGCGTCGGCCTTCTGCTGATCGGCCTAGCCTTAATCGTCCTCTATGGTTTCACGTTTCTTTATGTGATCCCGGCAGCTGCCGGGGTTCTCTTGTTCAGCCTGGGGCCTTACCTGGTCCAATATCTACCCCGATCGGCGGATCCAGTAGCGCGCGCTAAGGCCTGCGGGTGGACTCAGAAAGGGAAAGAGCCCGCAGGGGATCCGGTCGAACCTGCTGAAAACGGGGTCCAGGACCTGGAAAAGCCTGGCCCTGAAAAGGTGAAAGTTAAGGCGTCTAGGTGGCTGCCGAAACGGGACGGGCCCGGGTGGATCCGGAAACTGCCCAGGTCCGGACATATCTGGCGGGTCCCTGGTTTTCGCCAGTTTAAACGTCTGGTGGCCTTTCTCTGTATGGTCCTTAACTTTGTTATGGGGGAATTGTCCCTGACGTCCCCGGGAAATGTGGTTTTCAGTATCTTCTTTTTGGCCACGTCTTTTCTGCTGGCCGACTATCTTTGGAAAACCAGACATAAAGCGGGTGAAATGGCCGAATGAAAACTGCGGTCAGTGTTATCCATGATCTGCTGGTCCGGATCCCCAGGGTCGGCTGGCAGCTGGCGACCGTGTATCTGAAACTGGTTAACCCGGTGAATTATGCGCTGGTCGGGGGGATCGGCGTGGTCATTAACTTCCTAGTCTTTTATCTCTTGATCGGGACGCTGCCCTGGTGGGTCACGAATTTCCTGGCTATTCTGGTCGCCTGGTCCTGGAATTGGTCCATGTCAGTCGGACCCTGGGGCTGGTTATGGGGGTTTAAGAAACGTCCGGAAAAGCAATAAAGCGCCTACTTTCAGTCTTGGCCTGGCCCGTCGTGTTATTCTCTGCTTTCTTTGCGGGGATCCTTTATGCTGAATATAGAAAGACCGATCCTGTCCCCGAATATGAAAGCCTGCTGGATTTGGTGGACCATGAAGATCAGCATAGTGGCGCCTAATCTTAACGAAAGACGTTTCCTTTTCACTTTTCTGGAAAGCCTGGTCGATCAGACTTTCCGAAATTTTGAAATTATAATCGTCGACGGCGGCAGCAGCGACGGCAGCCTGGAAATGCTGCGGCGTTACACCGCCAGGCTACGCATGCGCGTTCTGATCGACCGAACCCGGAACATTGGTTATGTCAGAAACGTCGGCAGCTTTCTGGCCCAGGGGGATCTTATTTTTAATACGTCCACTGATACTTATTTCGTGCCGGATCTGCTGCAGAAAGTCGCCCTGATCTTCCTGGACCCTGAGGTTATCGCAGTTTCAGGTCGGACCCTGCCCATAAACAGCGGTCTGGTTTCAGTCCTGGCCTATACCGCTTTCGATCTGATCCGCTATCTTTTCACAGTGGCGCCCTGGCCGCTGCATAAATTCAGGCCTGCCGGAAATTTCACCTGCATAAGAAACGACGTTTTTAGGGCCCTGGGCGGGTTTCCAGAAGTTAAGATTAATGAGGACGGGCTGCTGGGCCAGCGGATCGACGACTTCATGAGGGGCCAGATCAGTCAGCTGGATCCTGCCCGGGTCGTCTTCCGGCTGGATCTGTTTGTCGGCCACCATGCCAAACGCTTTCAGAAGAAAGGCGGCCTTAAGGCTATGGCGATGTATGTCTACGTTTTCGCTAATATGCTACCCTTTCTTAGGCCCCTGTTTAGACATATAGAACGCAAAAGCGGGGAAATATTCGCGAGCCGCAGCGATATCGGGGGCGTCTAGAATGTCTTTGGTCCTGTCTGCAGTCATAAACAACATGCGCGACCGACCGATTAACCTGGAATTCGCAGTAACCGAGAAATGTAATAGTCGGTGTGTCATGTGTGACCAGTGGCAGCAGCCGGCCCGCGACGAATTGACCCTGGCTGAAATTGAAAAGATCTTTAAAAGTTATGATGGTTTCAGGATCGTCGGCCTGACCGGCGGCGAACCAACATTAAGAAAGGATCTGCCTGAAATAGCGTGGTCGATCCTTCTTACGCAGCCACATCTTAAACGGCTTTTCTTAACGACAAACGGTCTGAACACCACTGCAGCCGTCGCCATGGTTGAAAGGATCCTTTTAGCGGTCCCTAACCACGTCCGATTTACGACGCTGGTTTCAGTCGACGGGCCGCGGGCGCTGCATGAACAAATAAGAGGGGTCCCGGGGGGTTACGATAAGGCCCTGGACACGATAAAGGCGCTGGCAGCCCTTCCCAGGAAGAAAAACTTTAAGGTCGGCGTCCTGGCGACCTATGGACCGTTTAACTATCGGGATTATGACGTGGTCCTGAAAGAATTGGCTGATCTGACTGACACATTTAAACTGGAAAGCGGGATCTGCGTGGTCTGGACCGGAAACCTTTATCGAAACGCAGGCGCCAGCTGGCAGACGCCAGGCTACCTTTTGAATCTTCACCGGTGGGTCCCAAAAATGAAAAAGGCGATTAGGTCCGGACCGGGCCATGATCTTCTGGAAGGGCGTGGACTCTTTTTTAACCTGGCCGCCAAATTCGCCCAGGACTCGACCCGCCAGGTTATCCCCTGCAGTGGGGCCCGAACCAGGTTCTTCATGGACCCCCAGGGCCGCCTTTTTCCCTGCGTCGTTTGGGACGCCCAGGTCGCTGACATGCGGCAGGCTGGTTATGATCTTAAAACCGCGTTTAGCTGCTGGCGAAAGAAATGGATCCGCCGCCTGGTGGAAACCAATAAATGCCCGCTCTGCTGCGTGGGCTGCGAATTGATCCCTAGCATGATGGCCCACCCTGCAAAAATGCTCTGGAAGGTGTTATTTTAAATGTTGATCTTCCTGCAAATAACCATGTTCGCCGCCGTAATCGCGCTTTTGTTTCGACATATCACCATTCCGCGAAAGGTCGACATCCTGCTATTCTTTGCATGTAGCTGGTCTTTGTTAACTTATTATGTCTTTACAACTGTCTGTTTCCTTCTAGCGCGGCCTGATCTGGGCGTTTGGTTCTGGGAAGAAACGCACATAGTGGCGTCGGCCCAAACGCTGGATTTCTGGCCGGCCCCGGTTACTTTTATCCCTTTTTTGATACAATTCGCCTTTTTAATGTGGTTCTGGCGCCGTCAGACGTCCCGTCTAGTCAGCAGGGCCGGCCTGATTCTGTTGTTTACGGCGCTGTGGATTTTTCCCTCAGACCTGGAATGGATTGCTTTTACGGCTGCTAAATGGTGGACGGTTCACTGGTATATTGACGGCGCCCCCTGGGTGCATGTAATTTATGAATTGGTGGCCATTAATGCTGCCCTGGTCGGACTGGTCCCGCTTATTAGAAAAGGCGTCCTATGCTGGGACCGCTGGACCGTGGTGGCGGAATTGTTGAACATCGTTTATTTGTTATGCGTGTTTTTGCCGGCTAGTAGTCCCTGGTCGACCGATTTGAATATCTGGCTGGATCTTAGGGACCAGCTGCCCCCCACGGCGATCCTGTGGACTTTGCGCGTCGCTTCACGATCTGTTAATTATGTCCGGTGGTTCACATGGATCAGACCCTGGCGAAAACTTGCAGATTAGATATCGGCTGCGGGTCTATCCCCACCGGGGACGTTAACCTGGACCTGCTGGTGCCTGGGGACGAAAGGCGCCAGTTTGATCCGCGAAACATTAAAAATTTTATTCTGGCTGACTGTCAACATTTACCTTTTCCAGACAACACCTTTCTAGAAGTCTATTCCAGCCACTTTTTAGAGCATGTCCGGGACCCGGACGCATGCCTGGCGGAAATGCTGCGGGTGGCCCAGGTTCGGGTGTGCGCGATCGTGCCCTGTCATATTTTCACGATCTTTTATAATGTGGTCCACCCGCCAAACTATTTCTGGGACAAAAAACACCATAGACAGCGATTCTGGCTTAATCCTTTTCACACGCGAAACGTCCGGCTGCGTTATGTGCGTCTTAAGGACGCTGTCCTACATGGACGCCCGGCTTTTGGTCCGGGTCTGAAAATTCCTATTCCCCGTGATACGGTCACGGTGATCGAAAAATGACGGCTGAAATTCCGTGGTTTATGAAAAGTCCGTCGCCCTGGACACTGATAATCTGGGTGATTCTGGCAGTTTGGGCCAGCCGGATCCTGGTTAAGCGTATCAATTACCGCCGGGCGCGCCTGGCCTGGCTGCTGGCGTTCGTCGATAGCGCGCTGATCCTGGGTTTTCTGGTTCTACTTACAGACGTGTTGTGGTGTGTAGCCTGCGGCCTGCGCTTTGGCCCTTACTTCCCATTTTACCCCGACGTTTATGAGTTGATTCTGTCAGCTGCCCGGGACGGTGTCGGCATGATCTTTCTGGGCCTATTCATTCGGGATAACTTTAAACAGCAGATCGTCCGTCTTTCCAGGTTAACTTATCTAGCTTTGGCGGCCTACGTCTTTTTTCTGGCCGCCTGGTTTTCTTTGGCGCCAGATCTTTCATTCGTCGACTGGAATTATGCCTTTAAATATGAATATCCAGCCGCCAGGGTCCTGCAGGACTTTCTAGTCAGTCATGTCCTGGGCCGATTTTTTATCGTGGTTTTATTCTATTCCGTGTTTAGGCGTCCATCACGACCAGCCCTTTCTGCAGCGTTTACCCCAGGTCTGGGGACTCAAAAAGGCCAGATCTTACCGTCAGGCCGGAAACGAAAAACATATTTCCCCAGTCCGGACAGAATAGAAATACGGGTGATAGAACGGGAAAAAGGAAATGTGCGGTCCACACTGGCGAACGTGGGGGCCACTACGTCATGGTCCGGAAGAAAGGCGGCGGGACCCGCAGGGAATACACGAGTTAAGTCAGCAGCTGGCTTTTTCATAATGCCGGCCCTGGGTAAAAAACCAGTCGGCGGCTGCATACACTACCTGCAGGCTGAAATAGTCCAGGACAGCCGCCAGGATCCCGACCAGAACGATCCAGGGCCAGGGACTGAAAAAGGTGGCAGCTGACGCCAGGCCTGCAGCGAACACGACCAGCCAGACACGGACCACGACTTTATGGGCCGGTGTCATTAATTCCTGGATCCCGGCCACGACCATTCTAAAATAGGTCCAAAGTTGTGACAAAGGTTTCCACACCGTAATATTTCACTATTAGCCAGCCAGTTTTTAAGCTGATGCGATGATGCCACATGTAGGCCAGGACAAAGGGATAAAGCCAGATGTTCTTATTCATTATTTCACCCCCGCCCTGCGTTTCCAGCGTTGTAGGCGATACGCTGCCGATCCAGGTCTACCCATGGGGGCCCGACTATTGCCTGGCATGTTCTCAGAACCAAAGGGGCCAGGCAGGGCAGTGGCGGGGGAAATTGAGGATCCGCCGCCGGGTCCATTTTTAGGCCCTGGATTTGGCAGTCGACGCCAGACTGGACTGTGACCCCGGAAACTGCAGGCCTGGGCGGCCAGGCAGATAACGATATATTCACCCTGCCGCCGGCCGTGATCGATCAGTTTGTCCGGGCAGCTTTCCGTCTTATGACAATAACGCCGGGGGACGTCTGGATCTGTCGACCGCTGCATTAAGGGCCCCCCGGCTTTCCCCTGCAGTATTGAACATGACTTAAGAAAATTGCGACCGGCGTGTCTATGGGAAAACTTTGGCCGCAGCGGTGACATTTCCGGATCTTTCGCAGCAGCCAGGACGGCCTGGTCTTTCTTTTGCAGGACCACTGTTTAAAGTCGGGCCCGACGTCTGTGGTTCGCCATTGGTAGCCGCAGGTCTGGCAGACAAAAGCGACGCAGTTAAGCGGGGCCCAGTGACTGGCGCCGCACTTTGGGCAGGTGGCTTCTATCCAGGACCTGCGGGATCTGTTAAGGCGATCTGGCATTTAGAGGCCCCAAAGGTCCAGGACGCCCATGTGAAGGACCCAGACGCTTATGTTATTGGCCACCACAAAGGCCAGCCACCCGACGATCAGGATTATCAGGGCGTCGATCGTCCAGCATACGCCGGTGGATCCTTCTTTTTTTGCCCTGGCAGCCGTGTAGAATGTCAGGCCGGCCAGCAGGGGGACCGCTAACAGTTTAACCAGGGCTATGCCCGCCGTTCTCATAATCGGGTTTCCCTCAGTCCCCTGGCCGGTCCGAATCAGGTAAATGGTTATTCCAAAGTCTGCCAGATTCAGGGCCGTTATGGCCAACAGCAGAACCAACCGTTTCGTCTGGTTCATTTAGCAGGCCCCCGCGTTGGTTGCCAGGCCCTAAATGGTTTCCAGGTGATTCTGCCACATCGTGGACATTCAAAATATTGATATGGTCTCTGATCGACCATTTCCGTCCCGCATGACGCGCAGACATGGCTAGGATCCCCCGGCTGCTGGCGGTCAGGGGGGCAGGTGGCCCGGTCCTTACATGGGCAGTGTGCCGACCAGAATTTTCCACAGGGTCGACAGGGTGTTATCTTCATTTAATAGTCGACCCCCTGGCAGGCCTGCAGGCTATGGGCCCGGATCCAGGCCAGTTTCGGGATGCAGCTGACAACTTCCGACGGCTTAAGGTATCGTTCCTCACATAGAATAATCCCGCAGTCCAGGCAGGGATCTGGCCAGTCCTGGCAAGCCTCGGCGTTCTTTCGACGTCGGCCCATTTAGACCCCCCACTTATCAGGTTTTTGATAGCGAAATTCCGGATTCTTAACGCCCCTGAAAATAACATTATAAAGTAACTGAAAATCTGAGGTTTTCCTGACGTCCATTTTTGTCGGCCCCTTTGTTGATAAAACCCTGTGGACCGTCCTATTTAAAGACTGCCAGAACAGTGTTCTACACATCTGCAGGTCCCTTATGATCTCTGATCGATTTTTTACGGTAATTTGACCCAGATCTGTTCAACATATGCCAGGCCTAGAATTATCTTCTAGAGGACCCCCCCCATAACTGTTAAAAGGGCAGGGCCCCCAGAAGATCTTTTGGGGAAAATCAAAATGAAAACGGCGTCCATTATTATAAGTGTAACGGCCGCCCTTCTCGCAGCTGCCGCCTGGTGGTTCACCATTTACGGCGGGATCCCAGGCGTTATTTGTTAGCTGGGGACTGGGAAATGCGGGCTAGTCGTCTAGAATCCCTTTTTCTTTTTCTGACGTTTAAGGATCATTACGCAGCGAAAAACTACTGCCTGGACAACCTGACAGTCCTGGTAATCCTGGCGGCCATTTTGCCCACCACGATCCTGCTGGTGTCTGGGCTGCTGCTGTTAACTTTGTCAATTCACCCGGCGCTTTTCGTCCTAGCTTTCGTGAGCCTGCAATATGGCCTTTTGCAGATGGGCCATTTATACGATTATCACAGGGGGCGCGCGCGCTGACTGACGATATCCCGACGATCCTGGCCCTTCTTTCTTATCCGTTAACGCTGCTGCCAATGGTCCTGGTCGTGCGGGTTTATGATCTAAAACACCCGTCCAGGCCTATGCGGGTCCTGGTCCATGAACAACGGGCCCGCGACGAATTCCTGAAATATGTGGGCCCCAGGCCAAATGATCCGCATAGCCCTGGCCTATCGACCATAAATCCATCCTTTTTTTAGTTCCTAGCAACCCCTTCATTTCCACTGCAGACTTTTTAGACAGAATAGTCTATTTTCTTAGTGGGAAAATCTTTTAAAACGATCAGGGCATAATCTGGAAACCCCAGGGGGCCGACTGTGATATCAGAAACGTCAGACCGATCCGGGCTCACACTTAAGGATCGGGTTTATGTCCTACTGCAGAAAAACGCCATGCTTTTCCCAGTTGAATTATGTCAGAAACTGGGCATAAGCTATCAAAAGCGTGGCAGTTATGTAGCTCACATTAAGACCCAGTGGCGCCATGATATCAAAAATGGGCGGGGTCCACAATGCCCAACTTTCCATAACTGGCGGGGCGCGGTCTATACGCCGAAAGATGTTAACCGGGCAGGGGCCCTGATCTGTGGGTGGGTTCAAAGTAGAAACCAGAATAAAGGGTTTATTTGGCGGGACCGGCTGGGTCGCCTGGAATGGTTTGGGACGGGCAGGGTTAAGATGTGGCTGCGAAAGCCGGCGTCAGAAGGACGTCTGGCCCAGCTGTTAGCTGCCGCATTTTATAGGACGGGCCTGATTCCTTTGCTACAGGTTTTTGAACAGTTTAGGAAAGCTGCCTGGTATCAGGGCGCGCATGCTGTTTATGAAATGGGGGAAAAACTGCCTTATCGGCGGATCGTGGACTTCCGGGAATCTAACGGGGTCGTCGTGACCCTGGGTGATCTTAGCCACCGGACAGCTGTAGAAATAGAGTTTTACCGGCCGACCTGGGCGGAAGAAATGAGGGAAACGACCAGGGCGTTTATCGACAGTATTAAGGATCTAAAAGATCCCGGCAGGCTGAAAGCGTTTAAGCCTGGGCAGGACTACAGTGTTTAACATGGCTGACAGTTTCCGGTTCTATGTTCTGGGCCTGGTATCCTTTTCTATAGGTCTGACTGCCTGCGTCATGGCTGTTATGCAGGGGCCACTGCTGATCCTGGGGCCTGCAGGCTTTGTTTGTGTTGTCTGGGGGGCGGCCTTAATGGAAGGCGTGCCCTGGCGGGATCTTAAGCAATACTTTTTCACTGATTCATACTGATCTGGCAGGCCATGTTAGCGGGGTCATGGTGACGGTTGACTGGGCATAATGTGGCGTCTGGACATATCGTTCTGTCGGACGAAAGTATTAATTAGGACCTGCGAACGTATAAAGTGACGGTGGTTAGAACGGTAAAAAAGAAACGAACACTAGAAGACGATCTTATCCTGCTGGAATTCCTGGTCGATCACGACGTCAAAGACGTCGGCCAGAAATTCAGAATGGCGAACGGCCAGCCATTAACAGAAACGGCTGCCCGGTCCTGGCTCTATCGGGTCCGGAAACGAATAAGCCGGATTAACCGTTTCACCGGCCGCCTGCGAACGCTGCAGCGGATCAGTCCCAGGATCCGGAAACTGACGACAGACGGGAGTGTGAACCGGGAAATGGCAGACCTGGGGGGTCCTGAATAATGGATAAAGAATTGCAGGTCAAACGTAGGCAGAAAGTCGAAACCGGGGGGACCGAAACTTACACGGTCAGCCTGGTCAGTGAGGACAGCCTGGTCCGGTTGACTGTCAGATCCAAAGACGCCGATCTTTTCCAGATCTTTAAGAAAGACGCCTGGATCCCGATAACGATCGGGGCCGACCCGCAGACGACGCTGGACGAAACGCCGGGGGCTGGAAATTGAGTATTGAAAAGATTTATTCTGATGATCCGCTTCTGCGATACAAAGACACCGAGATAACGGCTTTCAGGACTAAAGCGCAAATCGACGGTATTCTGGCTGAATGGGGAATAACTGATGTCTGGTGGCACTGGGAAAAAGACCTGGTGGAAAAGAATGAACCCGCTGAAATATGGGTCAAATTTACGATTGAAGAAATAGTTGACGGTCTTCTTCTAAAAGTCGGCGTCCGGGTCGACTGTCCGACTATCTGGGACAGGGCAAAACCGAAAGGGCGACCCGCCCGACTTGAACAGGTAAATTGGAACGTCAGTTTTAGGGCGATGCACTGGTTTATCTACACACATCTGAATACCGCTTATGCTATGCGGTCCAGCAAAATCGTGGCCTTTCTTCCCTTCATTCAGGGCAGTCATGGAAAAAGTCTTAAGGATCTGGTGCTTCCCCGATTAAGTGAATATCAGGCCCTGGAAAGTAGACCGATCAAAGAGGGGGCCCAATAATGGCCGACCGCATAACGCTGGTCCTGGAAAAAGAGGGAAAGCGGGAAACCTTCCGTTTTAAAACCAGTCAGGGAAGTCTGCGGCGAGCTGAAAGAAAGATCCGGGCCTATTTACGCGGAAACTGGCGGCTGGTCGACTGTTCTGGTTCTGATCCTGCCATGGTTGAACGTATAAAGGGCCTTATTGCCCAGGGGACTAAATAATGACGACGTGCCCGAAATGTGGAAAAGAATATCAGCTGGGGCTGCAGGATAAGGCCCTGCGGCGGTCGATCGGCCTGGCTGCCAAATATGTCCAGACCATGCACGACACTTTTGAAAATGCGAAAGACTACTGCAACGAATGTTTTAGGGCCGAATTCAAAACTGTTGGCCAGGCGATCCTGGGGACGCTGGACCAGGTTGAAGGGCGCGAAAAAGATCAGCAGGGACGTGAAAAAAATGGGCTGCCGGAAACTTAACGCTGACCAGACCTGTCAGGACCACCCTGGCAGCCGCTGCATAGACGTCCAACTGCCAGACTGTCATTATGAAAAAATAAGAAGAAAAAGAAAACCCGGGGGTCCAAAGCATGCCACATAATTTTGAATTTGAAAAGAAAAAGGGGGTTAGTAGTCGGCTTTCAGGTCCCAGCTGACTGTCGACCCTGCGATTATCTGGTCAAAGGTTAAGTTTATTCCCTGGACGGCCCCCGCTGGCAGCTGAAAGGTCGGGGGATTTGCAGTTATCAGGCATGTTGGGTTAAGTATGCTTATGGTCACGGTCAGGTCCGTCGATCCGGTGTTTTTCAGCCAGACCCCGATCTGGGCCCCATTAGTCAGGCCGGTTATGCCATGCTGGCCCCAGTCCCAGGTGGTCGTTATCAGATCTGTGGCTGCTGCGTTTGCATAGAACGACGCCTGGCCCGGGGCTGCCGGCGCTGTCATGTGAATTGTCGTGGAAACGGCCCAGGCTATTGCGATCGTCACGATCAAAATAACACTGGTTTCCAGGCTTATCCTTTTCCAGTTAAAGCGCTGTTTTCTTTCCATGTTTTCGCCCTGGCTCAATATGTCCCGGACCTGACCTTATATGAATTGCGCAAAAACGGCCCTGGTGAACGTGAAGGGATATGTCAGCGTGTCCTGATTCGACGCCTGCCAGGCCTGGGCTGCCAGGTATGCCCCCAGCAGGACCAGGGCGATTATGAAGACCAGAAAAACGCCTTTCCTAGTTTCGTCGTCCATGGTTGTCTGTATGGTGTTTTCTTCTATATCAAAGTTTCATAAGCCTAATATGTCCAGGACCTGGACCTAATCCTGGGGAAAACCTTTGGAATTTAAACGATCGGTAGCCTTTAGAATGGTCGTAAAAGACCGGCGGGTCCCGAAGTGGCTTTTCTGGCTGGCTTTTCCTGGCTGGTTCATTATCCTAATTTTCGTGTTGGCGGTCTGGGTCCTGGGGGAATATAGCCGGTGAACGATCGACAAAGGGCCTTATGTGAACGGGCTCTGAAAGCCTGGGGCGTCCAGGCCCAGCTGGACATGATGATTGAAGAAATGGCGGAATTGACAAAGGCGATTATCAAATACCGCCGGGGGATCGGTGATAAATTGGATCTGCTGCGGGAAGGCGTCGACGTCCAGCTTATGACTATGCAGCTGGAAACCATGTTTCCACCGTCTGACTGGGAATTTGAATTGATCCAGAAATTGGCCAGGGTCCACGACCGCCTGGATAAACCGGGGACGTCTAGATGATCCGCTGCCCGGTCCTTCGCTGCCGGATCCAGGTGAAAACCAAAAACGGCCTATGGGTCCACCTTATGCACGGCCACCGGAAAGACCAGCTGGCCGACAGTCTAATCAATATTTGGCTAGCCCTTCCGCCTGGCCTGCGGGATCTCGACCGGTGGCAGCTGGGGACCGGGCTGGTCCAGCTTTGTCTGCGGCCGGTTCACCATAGCGGCAGGCCACATAAACCCGGGTTATTCCGACGTAGCTGACGGGCCCGAAAAACTGACATGACCAACAGCCGTCCTGGCTGTTTATTTCTATATCCCGGCCAGTCCATGGGCAGGCCACAATAACCTGAGCTTTCAGCAGTGTCATAATCTCTTTTTCCAATTTTTCATGTAGGCTCGTTGCTTTTCTTTGATGTCTGGTCTTTGATAGTAGGCTCGTTTCTTTTCTTTGATGTCTGGTCTTTGATAGTAGGCTCGTTTCTTTTCTTTGATGTCTGGTCTTTGATAGTAGGCTCGTTGCTTTT
>Ga0315281_10002752_pt1 | contig 26040 bp, 32 predicted proteins | sample YL17G07_0_MG_FD_204540 | JGI IMG/M metagenome (GOLD analysis project Ga0315281, IMG submission 204540) | Sediment microbial communities from Yellowstone Lake, YNP, Wyoming, USA - YL17G07_0 | ecosystem: Environmental > Aquatic > Freshwater > Lake > Sediment | place: USA: Wyoming | collected... | reverse complement strand
CTCGGCTGCCCGGACTGGCCGACCTGCCACGGCAAGCTCATCCCCTCGGCCGACAAGCACACGCTGATCGAGTTCTCGCATCGCACGGCGGCCACGGTCGTCGGCGTGCTGTTCCTGGGCGTGACGTTCTTCACGTTCAAGACGGAGCGGCGCAACAAGCTGGTCTTCTGGCTCGCCTTCGCGGCGGGCGTCGTGCTGGCGGCGCAGATCATCCTCGGCGGCGTCACCGTGAAGAAGGAGCTGCCAGCGGAGATCGTCGCGGCACACCTGGGCACGGCGATGGCGTTCATGGGGATCATGATCGTGACGGCGACGGTGTCGATGATGCGGACGCGCGGGCTGCGCGTGTTCGCCGGCGCGCCGGACACGAACTTCGGGCGCTGGGCGGTGCTGACGGCGGCGGGCGCGTTCATCACGCTCGTGCTGGGCTCGTACATCAGCGGCACCGATGCGGCACTGGCTTGCAGCGGTTGGCCGCTGTGCAACGGCAGCGTCGTGCCGGGCGGCGGCGGAGATGTCGGGTTGCACTTCCTGCACCGGCTGGTGGCCGGCCTGCTGGGGATCCTGATCCTCGGACTGATCTACCTGGCGTTCGAGGAGCGTCGCCGGCAGCCGCTGCTGTTGACGCTGTCGCTCTTCGCGGGCGCGGCGTACCTGGCGCAGGCGCTGGTCGGCGCGGCGAACATCTGGACGGAGCTGGCGGCGGGCGTGGTGGTGGCGCACCTGTCGCTGGCGGCGCTGCTCTGGTGCACGATGGTGCTGATCAGCGCGCTGGCGTTCTACCTGCCGGGCGAAGACGCGGAAGACGACGCCGAGGCGCAGCACGCGCGCGGCAGGGAGGCGGCACAGTGGGCGCGATAGAGACAACAGCGATCCGGCGGCCCGCCCTGTCGCTGCGGGAGACCGCGAGCGCCTACATGGCGCTGACGAAGCCGCGCATCATCTCGCTGCTGCTGATCACGACGGTGCCGGCGATGATCCTGGCGAACAAGGGGCTGCCGTCGCTGTGGCTGATGTTCGCGACGGTGCTCGGCGGCACGCTGGCGGCGGGCGGCGCGAACGCCATCAACTGCTACTTCGACCGCGACATCGACGAGATCATGCATCGCACGCAGGGGCGGCCGCTGCCGATGGGGCAGGTGCAGCCGGCGACGGCCCTGGTGTTCGCGCTGGCGCTGGAGGTGGCGGGCTTCGCGCTGCTGGCGCTGACGTCGAACCTGCTGGCGGGGCTGCTGGCGGTCTCGGCGACGGCGTTCTACGTGTTCGTGTACACGCTCTGGCTGAAGCGCACGACGCCGCAGAACATCGTCATCGGCGGCGCGGCGGGGGCGTTTCCGCCGCTGGTGGGCTGGGCGGCGGTGACGGGGCACGTGGGGCTGCCGGCGCTGGTGCTGTTCGCGATTATCTTCTTCTGGACGCCGCCGCACTTCTGGGCGCTCGCCATCAAGTACAAGGACGACTACGCCCGCGCGGGCGTGCCGATGCTGCCGGTCGTGGCGACGATGCACTCGACGAAGCTGCAGATGTTCTGGTACGCCGTCATCCTGGTGCCGGTGTCGCTGCTGCTGTTCGCGACGGGCACGGTGAGCTGGATCTACCTGGCGTCGGCGCTCGTGCTGGGCGCGCTCTTCGTGCGCGAGACGTGGCTGCTGCGCAGGAACGACGCCCCGGGCGCCGCGATGGGCGTATTCAAGATCTCCATCTACTACCTGGCGCTGATCTTCATGGCGGTGGCCGCGGACCAGTTGCTGCTGGGATAGCCTCGCTGGTCGCTGGTCGGCCGTCTTAGGACTGATAGCTACGTTTCCTGCGAGTCCTATTGACAGGCGCCAACGTTACGTCGTACCGTAACGTATCCTTCCGCTCCCCGCGTGAGAGAGCCGCACATGCGCCGCAGCATCGTGAGCGCCGCCGCCGTGGTCGGGCTGGCCCTTGTGCTGCTCGGCGCCCTGGGGTCCGGCGGCCGGCCAGTGGCGCTAGCCGCGTTGCCGCCGGTTGTTACCGCTCCCTTCTACGTTGCGCTCGACTGCGATCTCACGTCGCCGGGCATACAGGACAACTGCACGCTGGCACCGGGCGTAACGCGCACCGATGTTGGCGTTGTGTTCGTCAACAACAGCGCGGCGCCCTATACGATAGGTGCGGTCGGGATGCGCGTGATCCAGTCGCCAACGACGCCCCCGTTTAACGGCGATCGCTTTACGCAACTGGCAGGTGCGGCCTCACCATCGGTCGACTTCAACCCCGACTTCAACCAACAGGCTCTTCCGGGCGGCTGGTCTTGCGTTCCTAGCTTCTCAATCTTCCCTTTCATCGGCGGCGCGGATCTCACCTGCTCGGATGCAAACGGCATCGGAAACGTCATTGCGGCCAACAGCAGCGTCACCGTCGCCACGGTGCACTACAGCCTGTCCACTGGCGTGCTGGCGCCTCCGCAGCCCGTCGTGTTCTATGGGTTGTTCCGCGTGGGAGGACCGGCGAATACGAACCCATTCTTCTGTTCGGACGGCCAGTTTTGTCCGGCATACAGTGCCATCATCAATGTTCCGGCGACGGGCGTCGCCGTGGTGCTCGACTGCGAGATGGCGGTGCCTGGCATCCAGGACAGCTGCACGTTGCCAGCGGGAGCGCCATCGGCCGACGTTGCCATCGTGCTCGTGAATACCAACGCATCGGCGATCCAACTCGCTGCGTTCAACTTCGATGTCGAAGACCCCGATCCGGGCAGGCTCAATCCGCCCACTATTAGCGGGCCGTTCAGCGACCGGAACCCCGATCTCAATCAGGCCCAACTCTCGGGCACACTCGTCTGTCCATCCGTCGAGGCGGACTCGGCGCTGGACCGCCCGGGCGCTGCCCCGGGCACGGTCACCTCGTTTCTGAGCTGTTACGACCCTGGAAATGGGACGACCGTCGGGGCTGGCGAACAGCTCACGCTCGCAACGGTGCACTACCTCGTGCCGACGACGGCATCTCCTGGCCCGGTGCCACTGGCGCTCGCACATGTGGCGTTGGCCGACCAGAATGCTCTATTGATCGCCGACTGTAGCTCTGGGTGCAGGGGCGCGGCCATCACCATCGTTTCGGCACCTGCTAACGCGCCCAGCCCCACGCCGATGGCTTCTCCCGCGATCACGAAGGTGCCCGCCGGGGTCGGCTCGAATGTCAACGCGGCGGTGCCGGCCGCCAACCTCTGGATCTGCCAGATCGGGCCGTGCGGCGGGCCGGGCGAGGGGGACCTGGAGGTGGTCGAGCGCGTGACGGGCGTCCTCACCGGAGACCAGAACGGCGACTCGCTGCCCGACGGCCTCGGCGCGTACGAGTTCCAGGTCGAGTTCGACAACCTCGTCATCCAGTCGGTCAACCCAAGCGATATCGTCTTCTCGCCCGGCGGCGCCGGCGCGGCGCGCGGCCCGGCGAACTGCACGATGTCGATCGCGTCCGAGAATCTCGTGCGGTTCGGCTGCGTCACGTCGGGGCAGGTGCAGGGGCCGGAGGGGAGCTTCGATCTCGCGAAGCTCGATCTGGTGCCCGCGGCAGACGACGCCAAGGACCTCTTCCCCGGCAACGACAACGGCATGCCGACGCTGATCAAGGACAACCAGTGCGAGCTGGCCGACGTCTTCGGCCATCCGGTGCAGGGCACGATCAGCGGCGCGGGGCTCCTGCCGGCGTGCGGCGACCTCTCCGTCACGGTCCGCATCCTCGAGGGCGACCTGAACCTCGACTGCAAGGTCGACGTCGCTGATGAGGCACTGATCGCGGCGCACTACGGGGCGACGTTCGGCAGCGCGTTCTACCAGAAGTGGTTCGACGTCGAGCCGCGGTTCCACGACCTCGACGTCGACATCAAGGACCTGCAGAAGGTCTTCGGCCGCGACGGCAGCACGTGCCAGGCGCCGATGCCGCCGCAGCCCCCGGTCGTGCCGCCGTTCGCGCTCGCGGGTTGAGGCGGCGGCCGCGTCACTGCGCGGTAAAGCGCAGCTCCTTGTCGTTCACGCGCACCAGGTATTCCGTGCCCGGGACGAAGTCCGTGCCCAACTCGACGATCGCCTCGTGCGTGCCGTAGATCGCGGTGCAGGCGATGGTGTTGTCCGCCGGCATCGTGTTCGTCACCTCGATCGTGATCGTGGTGCCGCTGCGGCCGGTGATGCGCACCTCGTTGAAGCGGGCGCAGCCGCTCGGCAGGCCGGACAGGACGCGCACCGCGTACTGCGGAGGCGCGCTCTCGCGGACGATCAGATCGAGCTTGTCGATAGGCGCGGGCACGACCGTGCGCTCGGCGCCGGGCGTCGGCGACGGTGTGGCGTTGTTGCCGTTGTCGCGCGCGTCGCCGCACGCCGCTGCCAGTACCAGTGCGGCGCCCGCGACAAGCAGCAGCGGCATCGATCGTCCGAATCGCATGCACAGCCTCCTTCGGCGCGCCCCGTGCCCCTGACAAGATAGACGCTGGGGGAGGCTGGGATGTTCCGGTCGCGGTGTCGTGCTTTCGATCTGGCAGTGGTCCGAATAGAGCGACCGTATTCGCCTGCGTGGAACATCCTTCCGCTACCTCATGGCAGTGTCCGCTGGCGCGTACCCAGCAAGAGAGAGAAAGAGAGGAAGATTCCGGGGGACGCCCCCGGATCCCCCTCGCCACGGCGAGTCTTCGACGGCAGAGGGCGCTGCGCTCTCTGCACTCCTGCTCCCCTGACACGCTACAGCCTGCTGATGAAGCGTTGGAAGCGGTGCAGTAGTGGCGCATCGACGCCGCGGCACGCGTCAGTGCTGGCGTAGCTGATACATGGAGGGCGCGGCCGAGCCACCCTGGCTGCCACCGCTCGCGCCCGCGATCGGCTGCCGCGCGTCGACGTTCACGTGGCAGAGCGCGCACGCCTGCGCCTCCATCGGGTCGCCCTTCCTGATCTGCGGCTGCGGGCCGCCCTCGTCCGCGCCGTGACAGGCGAGGCAGCTGTCGCCACCCATCGTGCCGGCCAGGCGCACGCCGGTCGTGGAGTTGACGAGCGCGCCGTGGCAGCGGAAGCAGCCGGGGTTGTCCTGTCCGGCCGAGATCTTGTGCCCTTCGGGAAGACGGTGGCTCAGGTTGTCAGGGTAGGTCAGCCAGTCGGTGCTCATGTCGGGGTACAGGGCCTGCTTCGCGAGCCGCTTCAGTTCGTCGATCGCGTCGCGGATGGCGTCGTGCTTCGACGTGGCAATCTCCGAGTAGTTGTCGTGGTAGAAGCCGGCGAGCTGGTCGAACCAGGTCACCTGGCGGAGCTGCGCCGCGAGCAGGTCCGGGTGGGCGCCCACGCCGTCGCCGCCGAGCAGCTTCACGGCTTCGCGCTTGACGTAGGGCAGGCTGCGGTCGATGCGGCCTCCGTCCAGCGCGCCGTCGACCAGCTCGTCGGGGGTGGGGATCCGGTGGCCGACGCGGTTGTGGCAGTCGATACAGTTCATGAGCTGCTTCGTGTCGGGCTCGCCGGCGGGCAGGTCCAGGTTGACCCACTCCTCCATGCCCTTCGAGGTCTCGACGCCGACCCACGAGATGACGGTGCGGAGTGTATCGGTCGCGCGGTACCAGACCCTGGCTGTCGCGTGCCAGTGCGTCCCGGACGCGGCACCCGCCTTGCCGCCGCCCACCTGGAACGCCAGCAGGTGCGTGTTTCTGCTGTTCGTCTCGTCAGGCAAGTAGGAGCCGAACTGCTTGATGACCACGCCGTAGTCCTTGTCGGGCGCGTGGCAGCCTTCGCAGGTGGCGCTCGTGTCCGGGATCTTGTCCAGAGGCGCCCTGATCGGCGTGTCGTAGCTGCCCGTCATCACTGATACCGTCTGGCGCAGGCCGCCGAGCTTGGCGTTGATGTACGCCGTGCTGTTCGGTCCAAGGGGGCCGGAGCGATAGGCGATGTGACACTTCGTGCACTCGACCTCGGCGTGCGGCGAGGTGAGGTGCGCTTCGACCTGCGGCTGCATGACGGTGTGGCAGGCGCCGCAAAACGTGGTCGACTCCATGAACTCGATCGCCCGGTAGGTGGTGCCGCCGAGCACCGTGAGTGATCCGACGGCGATGGCGCCGAACATCGCGATCCCCAGCAGCTGGCGAGCGCTGCCGACATCGATGTGCACGGCGGCGCGCTCGCCGGCCGCCGCAGCGCTCCGGGCCTGGCGCCAGGCGCCGCGGGTGATCCCCACCAGCATGAGGACGGCGCCGGCGAGCGCCGCCGACGGCATCGCCACGTAGCCGAGGATGCCCTTGATCGCGCTGGGGTCTTCGTCGAGGAAGCCGGCGACGAGCGCGAAGCCCGCGCCGCCGATGCCGAGGCAGGCGACCAGCGCGCCCGCGATGGTGATCGGATTGAGGATGACGTGCGGGCGCCTGGCGGCGGGCCATTCCGGGCTGGGCGGTAGTTCGAGTTCGTCCATGGCGGTCGCTCACCTCTACATTGAATGTAGGCGCGTGGTATCCCTTCGGGCATCGCGCGAAGACGCTATTCGCGGTGGCGGACCCGCTATCCGCCGCTAGTGCGCGGGCTGTGCCTATCGCGCGCGCCCGTCGCGCATGCGGGCCGCGCCATTGCGGCTCGGCGACGTTACGCGAGCGGCGACCGTATCGACCGATACTGGCGGGCGGCCGGCGCGCGGCCGTGGGTATACATGACGCCTCCGCCGATGGTTGTATCGAACGGCTGCTGGATCGAGTGCGTCCGGGCCATGATGATGCCCGCCGCGGTGCCCATACTAATATCGGGTAGTGCGAGCGCATGACGATGACTGTGCGACCGTTGGAAGCAGCAGGCGAGCGTGAACTCCTCGTCGGGTTCCGGCTGCGGACCGTGGCCGTCGCTAGGAACGCCGCGTGGATTACGCTCGCGGGCGTGGCGGCGCTGACGACGTCTCACCACTCCCCGAGGGACCTCGGCGCGCACTGGATCGTGTGGGGGCTGCTGGGTGCGGCGGCGCTGGGCAATCTCGGGACGTATCTGCCGTTCTTCAGCCGCTGGATCCAGCGTTCGCGGCGCGGCTGGCCGTTCTATGCGTGGACGCTGCTGCTCCTGCTCTTCGACGCGGCCGTCGTCTTCTCCTCTCACGACGCGCAACACCAGGTCTACGTGATCTACATTCCTGCGCTGCTGTTCGCCACCGCGACGCTCGACATGCGGGCCGCTGCGGGCGCCGTGCTGCTGGCGATCGGCACCGCGCTTGCCGCCATCGCCTGGAGCGAAGGGCTGTCCGCCGATCTCGCGATCGGCAGCTCGACGAGCTTCGTGGCGGCGTCGCTGCTGGGCGCGTACTTTGCGCGTGAGCAGCGCGATGAGATCGTCGAGGCGGCGTACCAGAGATCGGAGGCGGTGCGCCGCGGCCAGGAGTTGATGGTGCTGCACGAGCGCACCAAGGCGCTCAACGAGGAACTGCGGGCGACGGTCGGGAAGGTAATCCGCGCCCAGGAAGAAGAGCGCGGGCGGATCGGCCGCGAGCTGCACGACGAGGCGGTGCAGCTGCTCTCGGCCGCGGCTGTGCGCGTCGGCGAGATCGAGGAGCGCGTGCCGGCGCAGCAGCGGTGCACGCGCGAGGGGCTGTCCGGCCTGCGCGACATCCTCACCGACGCGCTCCGGGAGATCCGCAAGGTGATCGCCGCGCTGCGGCCCAGCGACCTCGATGACCTGGGCCTGGTCCCGGCACTGTCGGCGTACGCGCGCAACCGGCTGACCGAGGCGGGCGTCGCCGTCGAGTCGCACCTGGAGCGGCCGGCGCGGCGGCTGTCGCCCGATGCCGAGACGACAGTGTTCCGCATCGCGCAGGAGGCGATGAACAACATCGTCCGCCACGCGCAGGCGCAGCACGCCATCGTCAGCTTTGCGCAACGCGATGGCAGCGTGGTGCTCAGCGTGCAGGACGACGGCCTCGGATTCGATCCGGCGCGCGTGCACCCCAACGGCCACGGCGATGGCCTCGGCCTGCTCGGCATGAAGGAGCGCGCCGCCCTGCTGGGCGGCCAGTTCGAGCTCGTGTCGCGGCCGGGGGCGGGCACGAGCGTGCGGGTGAGCATTCCGGTGGGGGAGAGCGGTGCCGCATGAGCGAGAAGATCCGGCTGATGCTGGTCGACGACCACGAGATGGTCCGCGCCGGCCTGCGCGCCCTGCTCAAGGGGAACGCCGAGATGGAGGTCGTCGCGGAGGCAGCGGACGGAGAGAACGCCGTCGCGCTGGCGAAGACGGTCCAGCCCGATGTGATCCTGATGGACATCGCGCTGCCGGGCATGAACGGCATCGAGGCGACGCGGCTGATCCGGGCCGAGGACCCGAAGATCCAGGTGCTGGCCGTCACAGCGCAGGACAGCCCGGAATACTTCTTCGAGCTGATGCAGGCGGAGGCCGTGGGGTACGTGCTCAAGGAAGCGACGACGACGGAGCTGTTTACGGCTATCCGCGCGGCTCATCGCGGCGAGGCGTACTTCTATCCGTCGATCGCCCGCTACCTGCTGAACGACTACATGCGCCGCGTCCGCTCCGGACACGAGGACCGCGTGCACTACGACGGCCTGACGGACCGCGAGCGGGAGGTCCTGCGGCTGATCGCCAACGGCCACTCCAACCGCGAGATCGCCGAACTGCTGGTGATCAGCATCAACACCGCCGAGGCGCACCGCGGCCACATCATGCAGAAGCTGAACTTGCATACGCGCGCCGAGCTGGTGCGATACGCCATCAAGTCCGGCCTCATCGAGTGATCTTCCCCCGCCAACACACGCCCCCCTGTTAGCGCGACCGCACTACCGCGGAATAGCGCCTCGCGGTGCCCGCGTAGCGTGTTTACGCGATAGCCGCGGGGATACCTGCGGCCCGATACTTCGTCGTGGATGGACAAAGGAGCACGTTCATGGCGACCAGGGTGATCGTGGCAGACGGCGAGCCGATGTTTCGCGAAGGGCTGGCACAACGCCTGTCGACGCAGCCCGATCTGCGCGTCGTCGGCGAAGCGGCCGACAGCGTGGACGCTATCGAGCAGGCCTGGCGCGAGCAGCCGGACGTCGTGCTGCTGGCGCTCGACCTGCCGGCGGCGGGCGGGCTCGAGACGGCGCGGCGCATTCGCCACATCAGCGCCGGCATCAAGGTGATCATGCTCGTGCCGCCGCACGCGGACGAAGAGCACCCGGGGATCGAGGACGACGTCGACGGCGTCCTGAACCTGAGCGCCCGCGCGACCCAGATCTTCGAGCGCATCCGCACCGTCCGCGACGGTAGACCGGCGCGCGTATCGCCGCGGTCCATCGCCCTCGCTCGGCGCGAACTGGCGGATCGGAGCGCATCGGAGAAGCTGACGCCGCGGGAGCGCGAGGTGCTGGCGCTGGTCGCGCTCGCCTGGAGCAACCGCCAGATCGAGGGCGCGCTCGGCATTCAGAACAGCACCGTCAAGCAGCACGTGCGGCGCATCCTGCGAAAGCTGCACGCCCGCAACCGGGTCCAGGCGGCCGTGTTCGCGTACCAGGCGCGCACCTCGCCGCAGAACGGAGCTGAACCGTCATGAACACGATGGCAATGACACTGCTGGTCGTTCCGGCGCTGGTAGGCGGCTATGCGCTGCTCAGCCTTGCCGCGCTCATCGGCGCCACGGTCCTCGCGTGGGACGGCGGGCACCTGTTCCTCAGCGGCGACCGGTCGCAAAAGGTGCTGCACCAGCGCCGGTACGCCGCATCGATGACGCAGGCGATCTCGTCGCTTGTCGGCGTCCTCGTGGTGCTCGTCGCGATCGGTGTCGCGCTGGCGACGCTGATCCTGAGCCTGCTGTAGCGGGCGCGTCCCGGTTGCTGCGGCTTGCTGTCTAGTCGAGATCCTGGCCCGTGTTGTCGGCAATCTGCAGCGCGGTCTCCTGCAGCTCTTCGCCCCGGTTGATCGCGGCCTGCCCGATGATCTTCATGTTGTCGATGTCGGCGCCCGCCATCTCGACTTCGGCCATGAGTTCGCTCTCGCCTGCTACCACCGCGCGCATCGCCTGGAGGTGCGCTTGCAGAGCGTCGCAGTGCGCGATGAGCGCCTGACCGAGATCCTCCAGGTTGAGCCCGTCCCCCAGCACGCGGCGCAACTCGATCGCCGTGCCCGGCTGCGAGCCGGGGTCGCGGGCGATGGCCATCGCTGCGTCCGCGATGACGCGCAGCGAGCGGGCGTCCGCGTTCATGACGTCGGCGTCGCTGACCCAGTTCGCGCGGTCGGCGCGTGCGGCCGCCGCCTCCTTCATCGTGGCGGCGTGCCGCTCCATGTTCAGCGCGTCGCTGCTCGCGGCGCCGGCCAGCGCGCGGATCGGATCGCTGTCGATGCCGGGGGAGCCGCGCGCACCGCTTGATGGAGCATCGCCGCAAGCGCTCCCGAGTGCGCCGAGCGCGGCCAGGACCATGACGGATGTGATCGCAAGAAGGACGTGCCTCGACATCGCATGCTCCTTTCGGATCGGCTGCGCCGTTTGGCGGCGCATGACCGACATCGCTTCAGCAACCATGCGCTACGCGGCCGCAGCAGCGACTTCGTCTGAATGCACGGGGCGCGGCGCAAGGTGGGATGTATGGGGGTTGGCGACGGGCGACACGACGCCGCGGCACCTGGGCATCATCATGCCCGCCGTGCTGTCGCCGGGGTGTTCGTCGTGGTCGTGTTGCTCGTGCTCTGCGGATCGCCGATCGCCGGCCGGCATGGCGAACTCCTGATCTTCGCAACACTTGGATCGTAGTAGCGCGAGGGGGCCGTGCGAAGAGCCGATCAGTGGTGGCAGCCGGGCCGTTCGGCACGGGCGATGGCCCTGTTCCTCGTTCGGCATGGGCGTTTGAGTCAGGGCAGGGGCGTGTCGGTCGGCGGTCCTGCCCGCGCGTACTTCTCGTCGACGCGGGTGCGGATAGCGGCGTGATCGAGTCCCTGCGCCGCCATGGCGAGCGCGTCGAGCGCGATGTCCGTGCAGATCCTGCAGCCGGAGGCGTGCGCATCGAACGAGCCGTCGCGCGCGAGGAAGCAGCGCTCGAGGCTCGCGTGCGGCTCCTTCAAGAGCCCGCAGCCGCAGTAGCACGGCAGATGCGCGAACAGGTCGCGGTGCGACGGCGCAGCCTCGTACGCATGACGCGTGTCGACCGGCATGTCAGGCAGTCCGCTGAGGTCGACGCCCGCTCCGCCGGACCCACCGGTGGCGGCAGTCCAGACCGCTGCCACCGCGACGGCCACGACCGCCAGGAGCACGCTGCTCGCGGCGAGCCAGCGCAGGAGGCCTCGCCGTCGCCTACTGTCCGTCATGACCGCTCCCTGCGCCGGCCGGCTCGAAGTCGCCCTTCACCTCCAGCACCATGACCGGCTGATCTGCGTCGTTCGACTTGATGGTGATCTCAAAGAGATGCGGACCATCCATGCCGGCCATCATGTGGGTCTTGAACGACAACCTGCTCTTCTCTCCCGGTGCCAGGGTCGTCGCACCGACGACCGGTTCGAATGGTCAACAGCCTCGTACGGCGCGCACGTTGACGTCTTCGATCTCCAACGCCGTCGCGCCGATGTTCGCGTAGGAGAACGTGTACCCGACCTCTGTCCCGAGTGGCACGACGCCGAGATCGACGGAGGTCGTGGTGAAGTGAAGGTCAGGGCCGCCGGCGCCGGCGGCGGCCGGATGGTCGTCGGGCGCCTGCGTGATGGCGGCCTCGTGGTGGGCGCCGCCTCTGCCGGCCAGGAAGTCCATCGCGAGAATGAAGGCCAAGGCAAGGACGCCGCCCGCGGCGATCGCCATCAGGATGGACCGGAAGCTTCTACGCCTGCCTGTTCGTGATGTCTTCACAACACCTCCATGCCGCGCTGTCGTAGACACTATCGGCCGGTAGCAGCCCGGCGGCGTAGAGCCGTTCGGTATCGGTCCGATGTGCCGTTCGATCAGGCGTATCTACGATCGGCCTCGCGCCCGGCCGCCGGCAGCGCGACGAAGCGCTCGGGGGCCATCGTCACGCCTCCGCCGCGGGTTTGTGTGCTTCGATCAGCTTGATGATGCCGAACGCGTGGCTCGACGCGTCGAAGTCCCGCACGCCGGCGCGGCGCAGGTTCTCCAGCGTGCGCCGGTTGATGTTTGCGCCGGACATGCGCACCATCAGCGGGTTCAGGAGATCCATGACCTTGCCCAGCACGGCATTCTCGCTGCGCACGTGTTCGAGCAGCAGGAGCTTGCCGCCGGGCTTCAGCACCCGCCAGGCCTCGCGTAGTCCTGCGACGGGGTCGGGCACCGAGCAGAACACGCATGTGGAGACGACCGCATCGAACGTGGCGTCCGGGAAGTCGAGGCGCTGCGCGTCCATCAGCGCCAGGTCGACGGCGGCGCCAAGACGCTCGGCGCGATGCCGCGCCCGGGCGAGCATCCGGTCGGCGATGTCGATCGCGGTGACGCGCGCGCCGCCCGGGTAGTGACCGATGTTGACGCCGGTGCCGACGCCGACCTCCAGGATGCTGCCGTCCCTCGGCGCCTTCGCCCAGAGTCGCCTGCGCAGACGCCGGAAGACCAACCGCTCGCCGATCGCCTGCTCGACATCGTAGAAGCGGGCTGCGCGGTTGTACCGGTTACGGGCTGTCTCGGTTGCGGTTGTCATGTCGGTCCCTCGACGTTGTGCGGTCAGCGGCCGCTGTGGCGCATCATCCACCCGTGTACAACCAGCATCATCGCTCCGGCCACCAGCGCGATCGCGAGCCCGACGGGCAGTCCGAGCGCGGGAATGATGGCGAAGAGGAGCACCATGCCGAGGCACACGGACATCATCATCACCAGCATCGCCATCATGCTCGCGGCGCTGTCACCGTGGCCGGAGCGTTCGGCTTGTCCGTGCTCTGTGGGTCGGCGGTTGCCGGTGTTCATGGCGGGAGTCTCCTGGTCTGCCACACCTGCATCGTAATAGTGCCGGGGAGTATTGCTAAGGGCCGATCAGGGGTGGCGGAGCGGGCCGTTCGGCCCGCCTGCGGACCTCTTCGCCGTTCAGCAGGGGGCGTTTGGGCCGGATGGCCCTTAGCCCGCGCCTTCGCCTCCCCTAAGGTGAGGGGGAGTATGGAGGAAGAACGGATGCCGAGCCTGAAGGTCAAGACGAGCGACTCATACGCCGCGGACAAGAAGAAGCTCCTCGCGCGGCTCAGCCGCATCGAGGGGCAGGCGCGCGGCGTCGCGAAGATGGTGGAGGACGACCGCTACTGCATCGACATCCTGCAGCAGATCGCCTCGCTGCGCGCGGCTGCCGATGCGGTGTCGCTGATCCTGCTGCGTGACCACCTGGACGGCTGCGTGCGAGCAGCGGTGCGGGATGGGTCGGGGTCGGAGAAGATCGATGAAGTCGTCGAGGTCGTCAGGCGCTACACTCGCAGCTGAGCGCCGGCCGCGTAGGGCGTGGCGGAAGGAGCGTTGACATGCAGCGGACTGATTCGCAGAGGACCCTCGCGGTCGTGATCGTGGCGGTCGCGCTGGCGGTGATTGTTACGGCGTCCGCCGCCACGGCGGTGTTCGCCATGTCGCACGGCGGCTGGGGGATGGGCTGGGGCATGGGCCGCGGCCACATGCGGGGGATGATGGGCGGCGGGACGAACTCATCGAACGCACCAGTGACCGCCGGTAGCAAGGAGGAAGCCGTCGCAATCCGCGACTTTGCGTTCGCGCCAGGCAACCTTGAGGTGCCGGTCGGCGCGACGGTGACATGGACTAACTACGATGATCTGCCGCACACCGCGACGGCGAAGGACGGCAGATGGGACACGGGTATCCTGAACAAGGGAGAGAAGAAGGCCATCACGTTCGACAGGGCGGGTGAATTCGAGTACTACTGCAAGGTCCATCCGAACATGATCGCCCGCCTGACGGTGCGGTAGAGGTGTCGAGTCATGCAAGACGCTCGCGCAAGTGATAGCCCTGGGGCGTCGAGTGCGGTTATCGCGGAAGCGCGTAGCGGCTGGCTCGCCCGGATCGGCGCCGCGTCCTCCGCAGCGGTGGGCGCGGTGGCCGGCGCCGCGCCGCACGTGCTGCACCACATCGGCCCGATCGCGGGCGCGGCGCTGCTCACGGGCGCCGGCGGCACGCTGCTCTTCGGCGCGATCGGCTTCCTGCTGATGGTGCCGATGCTGTTGCGGCTGCGACGGCGCTTCGGCAGCTGGGCGGCGCCGGTGGTGGCACTCGCGCTGTTCGCCCTGATGTTCACGGTGTCTACGTTGTGGATCGGGCCGGCGATCAAGGGCGACAGCAGCAGCAGCCCGGCCGGCCAGCCGATCGATCACGCTTCGCATCACGGCGGGTAAGAGTTGCGGGCTGCAGACAGGTAAACGAGAGGGGCAGTCGCCATCGCGACTGCCCCTCGGTTTCTTTCGGATGTTTCGCTTAGAAGAGCGATGACGCGGGCTGGCCGGCGGGCACTGGCGCGTCGGTCGCGGTGCGGGCCAGCGCCGTGCGCAGGTCACGGAGCGCGCCCGCCCCGTCGCCGGTGAACGACGGGCCGTGCATGCAGGCGAGCGTGCGCGGGTTCAGCGCCTCGAGGCGGTCGAAGACGCGCCAGGTGTGCTCGCCGACCGGGATGTAGCCGGGGAACATCGCGTGCGTGTGCACCGTCAGTTCGACCATGTCGTCCTCAGTGGTGGCGCGCCGCTCACCGGACTGGGTGAAGAGGTCGCTGGCCAGCAACGTCTTCGTGGTCTCGTCGAACAGCAGGATGGCGTCCCAGGCGTGCGGCACCTGCGGCGTCACGAGGAAGCGCAGCTTGTGCGTTCCCAGATCCAGCACGTCGCCGTCGCCCATGGCAGTCGCCGGACGGGTGGCGAAGTCATCGATGCTGAGCATCTTGCCGATCTCGCCGTGCACCGGCTCGGCGGACGGGGCGACCGCCAGGAAGTCGTTGAGCGCGCCGCACTCGTCCGCTTCGAGATGCGACCAGCTGATGTAGCGCAGGCGCGCCGGGTCGATCACGGTCTTCACGGCCGCGAGCGTATCGGGAAAGAGCATGCGCTGACCGGTGTGGAACAGCATGGGCTTCTCGTCGTCGATCAGGAACTGGTTGAAGGCGAGGTTCGCCTCCGGAATGAACGTGGAGATGCGGTAGATGCCGTCGGCGATCTCGAGTACGTCTGCCAATGGTCGCGCTCCTTTATGTGTTGTTCCGCCCCTTCGGGCGGCTTGCTTCGCCTTCCGCGGGCGTTGCACGGTCGCACAGGATTTCGGCGACGAGCTCAATCGCCTCCTCCGTGCTCATGCCAGCCAGCGAGAGGGCTTTCCACGCGTAGAACTGGGAGAGTCCGTGCGCCGTGCGCGCGAACCGCGCATCGACCGGTAGCGGGCCGATCGCGGCGTCCACGAGTGCCGCGATCTGGGCGTCGAGCTGGCCCACGCCCTGGTCAAGCGCCGGCAGTGCCGAGCGCTCGCCATATCCAACCTCCCACCAGCGTGCGCCCAGGTCGTAGTAGCGGAAGAGTTCGCCGATCAGGATCCGCAGGCGCTCACGGGGCGACGTTGCGCCGTCGAAGACCGCAACGGATGGGAAGGGCATCATCTCCTGGAGGCGGGCGCCGCAGGCGAAGACGGCGTCGCCGATCGTCGGGAAGTGGCGGTAGGCCGTGCCGAGCGCGACATCGGCGCGCGCGGCGATGTCCTGCATCGTCGTGGCGAGGGCGCCCTTTTCCTTGTGGAGCGCGACCGTGGCTTCGACGAGGCGGCGGCGGGTCGCTTCGACCGCGGCCTCGCGTCGCTGCATGCTGTACTTTCGAGCGGCCATGCCGTTGCCTCAATTAATGGAACGAGCACTGCAATTAATGTATTGCTCGACTGTAGCCGCCGCGGCGCAGGCTGTCAAGCCCCGGGCCGTGGAGATCCGCCAACGGTCAAGCGATCCCATCCGGCTTGACAAGATACGGCTAACCCGCATAGGCTCTTGCCGTGGTCGACGCGTCGATGAGGACAGCCCGGCCGGTTGCGCGACCGTCGGTTCGCAGGCGCGGCGAAGCGCGAAATTACCAAACAAATTCATGTCGCAGCGGTTGGACCGGGCCGGCGAGTTCGTTTGTGGAAAGTGTCACGAGCACTTGACCCTGCGGGTGTCTGGGGGAATAATGCGCCCAATCCGCGAATCAAAGCGACGAGGATTGCCGCATGCTGCGTTCCGGGACCCGCACCGCACCCTCAGCCACGCTATCGCCGGTCACCTCGTCGACCCTGCGGGTCCGCCGCGCCGGGCGCGCGCCGCATCACCCCGAGGCGGATTCGCTGCGTGCGATGGGGGGTTCCGGCCTGCTCGCATCACTGCTGAAGCGGAAGCGTGACTTCGGGAAAGGGCGTGCCGGTGCGTAACAGACACCTCTCCCGGTTCTTCCTGCTGGCATCGCTGCTCACCGTGGCGGTGCTTCTTTCAGGCTGCGGTTACTTCGACAGCCCGCAAAATGTCTTCGCTCCGCACGGGCAGGTTGCCCAGGACCAGAAGAACCTCTTCTTCCTGACCATGTGGCCGGCGCTCGGCGTGCTCGCCCTGGTGGAGATCGGGCTGCTGTACATCGTCATCCGTTTCCGGCACAAGAAGGGCGACGACGGTCTGCCGGTGCAGACGCACGGCAACAACACGCTGGAGATCGGCTGGACGATCGCACCGATCATCATGATGGCGTTCTTCGTGCCGGCGGTGGTCGGCGGCATCGTCGACCTGGGGCGGACGCCGAAGAACTCGCTCGTGGTGGACGTGACGGCCGTGCAGTGGCAGTGGCTGTTCGCGTACCCGGTGGCGGGCGGCGGCGCCGCGGTGCAGGGCACGGCGAACGAGTTGCATATCCCGATCAACAAGACGATCGACATCCAGCTCAAGTCGGGCACGGGCACGAACGACGTGATCCACAGCTTCTGGGTGCCGAAGCTCGCCGGCAAGACCGACGTCATCCCCGGCCGCGCCAATCACATGTGGATCAAGGGCACGGACGCCGGCACGTACGAGGGCCAGTGCGCCGAATTCTGCGGCATCGGGCACGCCGAGATGCGGTTCAAGGTCGTGGTCGAGTCGCAGGCGGATTTCGACGCGTTTCTGAAGCAGCAGGCGGCGGCCCAGCAGGGCCAGGATCAGCCTGCGCTCGCGTTCCACGGGGAGTAAGTCATGGCGAGCGTACCTGTTGCACCGAAGCGCGTGACGATGGCCGGCGCCATGCGGCAGCTCCGCGAGGAAGCCGGCAGCTACAAGGGCTTCTGGAGCTGGATCGCGACGGTCGACCACAAGCGCATCGGCGTGCTGTACGGCGTGACGGCGTTCCTGTTCTTCCTCATCGGCGGCGTCGAGGCGCTGCTAATCCGCGTCCAGCTGGCGAAGCCAGGCGCCGATTTCCTGAGCCCCGACCAGTACAACCGGATCTTCACGATGCACGGCACGACGATGGTCTTCCTCGTCGTGATGCCGCTGAGCGCCGCCTTCTTCAACCTGCTGGTGCCGCTGATGATCGGCGCGCGCGACGTCGCGTTCCCGCGGATGAACGCCTTCAGCTTCTGGCTGTTCCTGTTCGGGGGCATCTTCCTCAATGCCAGCTTCTTTCTGCCGTCGCATGGCAACTTTCTCAAGGGTGACCTGGGTGCGCCGGACGGCGGCTGGTTCGGCTATGCGCCGCTGACGCTGAACCGCTTCTCTCCCGGCAACGGCATCGACTTCTGGATGCTGGGGTTGAACGTCCTTGGCGTGGCGTCGCTCGCCGGCGGGTTCAACTTCATCGTCACGATCCTGAACATGCGGGCGCCCGGGATGTCGCTGTTCCGGATGCCGCTGTTCGTCTGGATGACGCTCGTGACGTCGTTCCTGATCATCTTCGCGATGCCGATCATCGCCGTGGCGCTGTTCGAGCTGTCGTTCGACCGGCTCTTCGGCGCGAACTTCTTCAACGCCGCAGCGGGGGGCACGCCCCTGCTCTGGCAGCACATGTTCTGGCTGTTCGGGCATCCCGAGGTCTACATCCTCATCCTGCCCGCCATGGGCATCGTCTCGGAGATCCTGCCGACGTTCGCGCGCAAGCCGCTGTTCGGCTACCCGTTCGTGGTGTTCTCCGGCGTGGCGATCGGCTTCATGTCGTGGGGCGTGTGGGCGCACCACATGTACACGACGGGGCTGGGGTCCGTCGCCAACTCGGCGTTCGGCATCTCGACGATCATGATCTCGATCCCGACGGGCGTGAAGATCTTCAACTGGATGGCCACGCTCTGGGGCGGCTCGATCCGCTTCACGACGCCGCTCTACTTCTCGGTCGGCTTCATCGCGATGTTCACGATCGGCGGCCTCACGGGCGTGACGCACTCGATCGTGCCGACGGACTATCAGCAGCAAGACACGTACTACATCGTGGCGCACTTCCACCAGGTGCTGTTCGGTGGCGCGCTCTTCGGGCTCTTCGGGGGCATCTACTACTGGTTCCCGAAGTTCACCGGCCGGATGATGAGCGAGGGCTGGGGGAAGCTGCAGTTCTGGCTGATGTTCATCGGCTTCAACCTGACCTTCCAGCCGATGATGATCCTGGGCCTGCTGGGCATGCCGCGCCGCGTCCAGACGTATCCGGACGGCTACGGCTGGGGCTTCTGGAACATGATGGCGACGGTGGGCGCGTTCACCATCGCGGTCTCCATCCTGGTGTTCATGTGGAACGTGGTCTACAGCCTGCGCAAGGGCGCGGTCGCCGGCCCGGACCCGTGGGACGGGCGCACGCTGGAGTGGAGCATCCCGTCGCCGCCGCCGCCCTACAACTTCGCGGAGATCCCGCAGGTGCACGCGCTCGATGACTTCTGGCACAAGAAGTACACCGAGGACGCCAGCGGCCGCCCCGTGCCGGTGCCGGCGGGCGCATCGGATAGCGCGCCCGAGCACGATGACGGGCACGCGGACGGACACGGCATCCACATGCCCTCGCCGTCGTACTTCCCGCTGATCGCGGCGCTGGGGCCGCCGATCATCGCGACCGGTTTGATCTACGACATGGCGATCGCCGCGGTCGGCGCGTTCGTCCTGGTTGTCGGGTTCTACGGCTGGGCGCTGGAGCCCGCCACCGAACCCGCAGAATAGCCATCGGAGGCGCACCTTGGCAGTAGCACACGCGATGGCAACCGAGCACATGGAGACGAGCACGGGGCTCGATAACCGGAAGCTCCTGATGTGGCTCTTCCTCGGGTCGGAGTGCCTCTTCTTCGGCTCGTTCATCGCCGCGTTCCTGCTCTACCGCGACCGCAGCGTGACGGGGCCGTACGCGAAGGACCTCTACGACATCCCGTTCACGTCCGTCAGCTCGTTCGTGCTGCTGATGAGCAGTCTGAGCATGGTGCTCGCGCTCGCGGCGATCCAGCGCGGCGACATCCGCGGCATGCGGATCTGGCTGCTGGCGACGTCGGTGCTGGGCATGCTCTTCCTCGGCGGGCAGGCGTTCGAGTTCACGGAGTTCTACCGCGAAGGGCTGACGCTGCACACAAACATGTTCGGCACGACGTTCTTCGTGCTCACGGGCTTCCATGGCGCGCACGTGACGGTCGGCGTGCTGATCCTGATGTCGCTGTTCTCGGCATCGTTCAAGGGGAAGCTGAAACAGGAAGACAGCCTGAACGTCGAGCTGGCGGGGTTGTACTGGCACTTCGTCGATATCGTCTGGATCATCATCTTCACGCTTGTGTACCTGGTCCAGTAGGATGCACGATACGTTTGAGAACGCAGCGATCTTGATCGGAATCCCGCTGCTGGCGATCGGCGCGGGCGGTGTGGTGCCGGCGTTCGGAGCGATGTTCAGCTACTGGCTGAAGCCTTCGTAGGAGAATTCGATGAAAGATTTCTTCGAGAACTCGTCGCTGTTGCTCGGCGTGCCACTGCTCGCGCTGGGGCTGCTGGGGATCGCTGTCGCTGCTCTCGCGGCGTTTGCGCCCGAGAAGCCGGCTACGGCTGGCGGCCTCATGCTGCCGGCAGGCCCGCGCCACGTGGCGCACCCCGGCCCGTCGGAGTACGTGATGGTTGGCGGCGTGCTGGCATTCCTGACAGCGATCGAGGTCGCGCTGTACTACATGAGCTTCCCGCGCACGGCGTTCATCCTGGTGTTGCTCGTGCTCTCGGCGCTGAAGTTCGTCACCGTCGTTATGTACTTCATGCACCTGAAGTTCGACAGCAAGCTCTTCACGACCGCGTTCGTGACCGGTCTGGTCGCGGCGTTCGCCGTCTTCACCGTCGTGCTCGCCACGCTGGGGGCCAACCTGGTCTGACGCCCACTCCGGACTCCCCGGGGCGCCGTGCGCGCCCGCGGAAAGGGGACTATCGATGTTACCGCTCCTCCACGCAGCCTCGGGGCCGTATCACTTCCACTGGAACCTGCACCCGGACGTGGTGCTGCTCTGCATCTTCGCCGAGGCAGCGTACCTGTACGCCGTCACCCAGCTCCGCGGCCTGTTCTCGGATGCGGGCCGCGTGCGACGGCGGCAGATTGCCTACTTCAGCGCCGGCGTGTTCTGCATCTACGCCGTGGCCGGCACGCCCATCCACGACCTGAGCGAGCAGTACCTCCTCAGCTTCCACATGTTCCAGCACTCCGTGTTCGTGATGATGGCAGCGCCGCTGCTGCTCGTCGGTATCCCGGTGTGGATGTGGCAGGCGGTGCTGCGCGTCCGCGGGATGCTGCCGGTCGCGCGCCTGCTGACGAACCCGCTCGTGGCGTTCTCGATCTTCAACGCGCTGCTGGTGGTGACGCATCTGCCGTTCATGGTGAACGCCTCGCTCAACCATCACGCGCTGCACTTCTTGGTGCATGCCGCGCTGCTCGTCTCGGCGATGATCATGTGGTGGCCGGTGCTGAGCGAGGTGCCGGAGCTGCCGCACATGTCGGCGCCGCTGCAGATGGCGTACCTGTTCCTGCAGTCGCTGCTGCCGTCGGTGGTGTCGGCGTTCATCACGTTCGCCGATGGGGCGGTGTACTCGTTCTACGAGAAGGCGCCGCGCGTCTGGGGGCTCACCGCGCAGGAGGACCAGCAGCTCGGCGGCGGGATCATGAAGCTGATGGGCAGCGTGATCCTCTGGGCGATGATCGCCGTCGTCTTCTTCCAGTGGTACAACCGCGAGGAGGCCGAGACGCAGGAGCCCCGCTGGGACGACGTCCACGAGGAACTCGAACTGATGGGGCTGACGCCGAAGGGATGACCGCTGCTTGCGGCTGAGACGCCGCCCACGTGAGTGCCAGCGGCCGGCGCCCTGGAAGCTCGTCCTGAGAGCCACTGGCATGACAGAGACTGCTCCGCCTGCACCTCCCGCCGGGGCGATCCTCCGGCTCGAACTCTTCGTCGACGACCTCGCGGCCTCGATCGCCTTCTACGTGGGTGCCCGCGGGTTCTACGAGGAGCGGCGTGACGATGAGTACGCCAGCCTGCGAAACGGTACGGCCGTCCTCGGTTTGGGGCTTGCGCGGCGCCTGTCAGCGTCCCACCACTTCGGCCGGGAGGCGCTCGCGCGGCAGAAGGGCGTGGGCGTCGAGATCGTGCCGGAGGTGGCGGACGTCGATGCCGCGTACCGGGCCGCCGCGGCGAGCCCGTACGCCGTCGAGGGCGCGCTCAGGGACCGCCCCTGGGGGCTGGGGGACTTCCGGATCGTCGGACCCCGACGGGTACTACCTGAGGGTCACGTCGCGGCCGGACTGAGCGCGAGCGGCAGACCTGGGTAACGCTTCGGTGTGGCCGCGGCGCGGCGATCATCCACGGCGGCTCCGGCGAACAGAAAAGCGGCCATCCCGCGTCGGGATGGCCGCTTTTGGCTTCGGATCGAGGCTCTGCGGGCTTACTGGACGACGAGCTTGCCCGTCATCTGGTCGGGGTGGAAGTCACAGCGGAAGTTGTACGTGCCCGCGGGCAGGTTGATCGTGATGATGGCGGTGGCGCCCCCGGCTACCTGCGCCGGCTTCGAGCAGGGGTCATCGCCGCCCGTCTTGCAGACCGCGACGGCGTAGCTGCCGCTCTTGGCGACGTGGACGTTGTGCAGCGCTGTGCCCTGGTTGTTGATGGTAATGTCCGTGCCCGAGTTGACCGTGATCGTCGGGCTCGTGTTCGCGTCGGCGTCGGCGAAGTAGTTGTCGCCCATGTTGATGACCGGCGCTCCGGCGGCGGCGGGCGTCGTGCCGGCGGCGGCGGGCGTCGTGCCGGCAGCGGGGGTTGCGGCCGCGGACGTGGGCTTGGCGGCGACGGCGGGCTTCTTCTTCTCAGCGTGCTGGTCGTCGTAGATCGAAGCGGCGATGCCGGTGACGCCGAGCGCGAACAGCACGACCACCAGGCCGCCGATCTGCCAGCGCGGCACGTGCGGGTGCGTCGCGAAGTACCAGGCGATGCCCAGCACCGACAGGGCGGCGCCGGCCGCCAGCGGTGTGGCCCAGGAGCCCGGAAGCACCAGGTAGATGCGGGAGAGGCCGAAGATGACCAGCACGGCGAGCGCGAGCACGCCCGCGGGAATCAAGACGGCGAGCGCGAGGCGGTCGTAGACCTGGTTCGGGGCATCGCGGGCGGGGGTCTTGTCGGCCTCCATGCGGTGCACCTGGACGCTGTTCGGGACCAGCAGGTCGCCGAACTTGTTGACGATCGAGGCCACCGTCGGCTCGTGCGTCGAGTAGTCGGCCATGGCGTTGTTGTTCGCCCAGCGCGTTACGACGACCAGGAGGACGTCGCCCTCCGGGTTGGCGGAGCGGGTGATCTGTATCCCGCGGAAGCCGGGCTGCGTCTCGAGGTAGCCGCGATGGGCGTCCAGTTCCGCCAGGAGGCTGCCGTGACCCGTCGCCGCCTCGAACTTGGTCGCGGCGATGCTGGCCAGAACCGTCTGTACGTACTCCATGTTCACCTGACCTGCGCTTCGAAATGAGCCGGACTGGTTCTTCGCGTGGCTCCGGTTCCGGCCCTGTCCGGAGCCAACATATGCTATCCCGCCGGATTCGTAAGGGCTAGGGCTTCGGGGAGGCTGGAGGATGGAGGATGGAGGATGGAGGATGGAGGATGGAGGATGGAGGATGGAGGATGGAGGATGGAGGGTGGAGGGTGGAGGGCGGAGGGTGGAAGGGGGCGGCCGTCCTACGCCCGCGGGCTCGGGGGGGGCCGCTGCGTCAGGGGGCGAGGGTCTGCTGGAGGGCGGCTTCTACTTCGTCGGCGGCCATGATGCCTTCGAAGCGGGCGGCGATGCGGCCGCGGCGGTCGATGACGAAGACCCACGGCTCGGACTGGAGCTTCCACTCGCGCGTGGCAGGCACCGCGTCCTGGACGTTCGCCTGGCGCAGCTGGCGCAGATCGTACGGCTCGATGTGGATGAAGTTCGCGCGGTCGCGGTACGTGGCGTAAAGCGGGTCCATCACCGTATCCATGACGGGCGCGCAGGTCCGGCTGCGGCAGAACGCCGGCGTGGCGAACGCGAGCACGGTCGGGCGCCCGGACGCGATGGCGTCGGCGACGGTCATCTGGTGCATCGCGGGGCGGGGCGGGTGGGAGGAGTCGATCTCCTCGATGACGGCGGCGGTGGCCAGCGTCTGCTGCACGCTGGGCGGCGCGGCGTCGCCGATGCCGGGCTCGGTCGTGTGTTCAAGCACCGTGAAGCGGTACGGGATGGGGTCGATCGCGTCCCGGTCGCCGGTGATGGCGATCTGAACCCCCCAGTTGCCGGGGGCGCTGAAGCTGGTGTTGGCGACGTACAGGCCGTCATTGCCGGCGGCGGATCGCTCTTTTGTCGGCGACTGCTCGTCGATGTACGAGAGTTCGACGGGGATGAAGCGCGCATCGGCCTCGGCGCTGAACACGGGCTTCGCGCCGTTGAGGTCGTAGCCGTTGAGGTCGTAGAAGCGCAGGTGCACGACCGCGCCCAGCACGGGCTGGTCGTCGCGGTCGATGAGCCTGATGCTGACGCGGTTGGGGCCGACGGCGAGCGACTGGTTGACGATCGACGGGAAGACCTCGCCTTTGCCGAGGGAGACGACCTTCGGAAAGTCGGGCGTGCCGGTCCTCGACGAAGATCCGCCGCAGGCCACCGCGATCGCGAGCGTAGCGGCGAGCGCGCACAGAACGGCGAGTGCGCGCGGCGCGCCGGGCGTCACTGGTCGGGGCTGACAGCGCGGCTCGTGCCGAAGTAGAAGACCGCGACGGCGAGCAGCGTCAGCACCGCGAGATCGAGCGGCAGGCCGAAGTAGCCGCTGCGGCCGTCGGCGTAGAGCGCGAGGTGCATCATATCGACGCCGTAGGAGAGCGGGTTGAGGCGGCCGAGGATCTTCAGCCACTCCGGCAGGCGGTCGAGCGGGAAGAACGCGCCGGAGAAGAAGAGGAACGGGAACAGCACCAGGTTCATCACGAGGTGGAAGCCCTGCATCGAGCGGATCTTCGAGGCGAGGAGCTGGCCGAGGCCGGAGAGGAAGAAGTTGAGCAGCACGATGGCGAAGATGCTGAGCAGCAGGCTCGGCAGCACGCCGTACTGCCACTGGAAGTGGATCGCCGGGATGGCGGAGGCCACCGCGAGCACGATCACGCCCTGCGCGGCGCCGATGATCACGGCGCTGAGCGTCTTGCCGAGCAGCACGATGCGGGGGGAGTGCGGCGACGCGAGGAAGACCTTGAGGATGCCGGAGTCGCGGTCCTGGTAGTACGACGCGCTGGAGAAGGTCGACGAGAAGACGGTGGTCATGGCGATCATGCCGGGTGTGAGGAAGGTGACATAATCGTGGATGTTCTTCGGGTCGAGCCCCTCCGAGACGCCGGTGCCCAGGATGGCGAGGAGCATCAGCGGGAAGAGCACGGAGGAGTAGAGCTGGGAGCGCGAGCGCGCGAACGAGCGCAGGTCGCGCGTGACGAGCGCCAGCACCGCGTCGAGCTGCTGCATCATTGCGGCGCCACCTCGGATTCGCCGTCGGCGCGCGGCGCGATGCCCTTGCCGACGAGCTGGAAGTAGACGTCTTCGAGCGTCGATTCTTCGATCTGGACGGCGCGAATGCGGTCGCCGGACTCCTGGAAGACGCGCGTGAGGAAGGGGCTCGCCTCGTCGACGGTGACGTGCGTGGTGCGGCCGGCCAGGCGCACGTGGCCGACGCCCGGCCACGCCCCCATCGCCAGCGCGTCGGCGGCGGGGTCGTCGCTCCATTCGATGCGCACGGCGTCGTGGCGGAGGTCACGCTTGAGGTCGGCGGGCGCGCCCTGGGCGACGACGCGGCCGTGGTCGAGCAGGGCGACCAAGCCGCAGTAGCGCTCGGCTTCGTGCACGTCGTTCGTGGCGAGGAGGAGCGTGCAGCCGGCGGCGCTGGCCTCGATCAGGTGCTGCCAGAGCGCCTGGCGCGAGTCCGGGTCGAGGGCGAGCGTCGGCTCGTCGAGCAGGATCAACTCCGGGCCGCTGAGCAGCGCGCGGGCGAGCTCGAGGCGGCGCTTCATGCCGCCGGAGAGGGTCGTGGTCATGCTGGCGGCGCGGTCGAGCAGGCCGACGCGGTCCAACAAGCGCTCCGTCTCGCTGGCGGCGCGGGCGCGCTTCATGCCGAACATCCGCCCCTGCATCGCCATCGTCTCGCGCACGCTCATGTTGGGGTCGAGCGACGGCTCCTGGAAGACGATGCCGATGCGCGCGCGGAGCCGCGGCGCCAGCGGCAGGCCGAAGACGCTGACCGAGCCCGATGCGGCCTGGCGGCGGCCGATGAGGATGCTGAGCAGCGTGCTCTTCCCTGAGCCGTTCGGGCCGAGGAGCCCGAAGATCGAGCCTCGCGGCACATCGAGCGCCAGCGCATCGAGCGCGACGCGGTCGCCGTACGAGTAGCAGAGGTCGCGCACGGCGATCGCCGGCGCGGAAAGCGCGTCGGCCGGCGCGGGTGGTGGAGCGGGGGCGGTGGTTTGATTCAAATCAAGCGGGCTGAATCGCCTCGGCACAGGATAGCAGGGAGGGGCGTGCGGCGGAACGAGAGCGCTCCCGCGCAGGGTGCGCCGCCTGCCGGGCGCCACTCGATTTCGCCCGAATCGCCGGGTGCAGTCTCGTAACGAGATCGACAGCTGAGGGGAGGCCGCCGGTCCGGGGGATGCCGGGCCGGCGGCCTGCAGTACGAGCGTTTCTTACGCCCAGCTCACGCGAGTTGG
>Ga0315281_10002751_pt1 | contig 26041 bp, 25 predicted proteins | sample YL17G07_0_MG_FD_204540 | JGI IMG/M metagenome (GOLD analysis project Ga0315281, IMG submission 204540) | Sediment microbial communities from Yellowstone Lake, YNP, Wyoming, USA - YL17G07_0 | ecosystem: Environmental > Aquatic > Freshwater > Lake > Sediment | place: USA: Wyoming | collected... | reverse complement strand
TGTATCCGATGTTGGCCGATGCCTCCACGCTGAAACGGGAAGTGATCGAAGGAATCGACATTCTCGTCATTCGGGAACTGACCGGAGGCATCTATTTCGGAAAGCCAAAGGGGATCGAGAAGCTGCCGAACGGGAGCGAGCGAGGTGTCAACACCGAGGTCTATACCACTGAAGAAATTGTGCGTATTGCAAAAGTGGCGTTTGAGGCGGCGAGAAAGCGTCGAAGAAAAGTGACGTCCGTGGACAAAGCGAACGTGCTGGAGTCATCAGAACTCTGGCGTCGAGTGGTCACTGATGTCCACAAAGGCTATCCGGATGTAGAATTGGGCCATATTTACGTCGACAATGCAGCGATGCAACTCGTGCGCAACCCGCGGCAGTTCGATGTGATGCTCTGCAACAATATATTCGGTGACATTCTGAGCGACGAAGCTGCGATGTTGACCGGGTCCATCGGCATGTTGCCGTCGGCCAGTATCGGCGCGCAGGTCGGATTGTTCGAGCCGATTCACGGCAGCGCGCCGGACATTGCCGGGAAGAACGTGGCGAATCCCATTGCGACGATTGCCTCGGCGGCGATGATGTTGTCCTATGCTTTCAAGTTGGATAAGGAAGCCGCCGCCATCGAGCAGGCGATCGTGAAGACCCTCGATCTCGGCTATCGCACGAAAGATATTTACAGTCCTGGCACCCGCCTTGTCGGTACGACAGAAATGGGCGAGGCCATCCTGCGAAATCTGAACTGAACGAGACTCTCATACAGATGAAGACAGATCTCAAAACTGGATTGATCCAGACTGTTGCCGGTACCGGAGCCTCAGGCTGGTCCGGTGATGGAGCTGTGGCCTGTGCGGCTCGCCTGAATGAGCCGAAGAGTCTCACCCTCGATGCAGAGGGAAACCTCTTTATCGCTGACTCTGAGAACCACGTCGTTCGGAAGATCGACATGAAGACCCGATGTATCAAGACCGTAGCGGGCCGCATGCAGAGGATTGAATTAGGGGCGAAAACCGTTTCCTCTGTTCCAGTGGCTGAGGGAGCGGATGACGATCCTTTTGCTGAAAGCGGTGCTGTCAATTTGCACGCTGTTACCCAGCAGACCGACCTAAGTGGGACCGTGCGTTATGTTGCGAACAGTACAGCGCCGACCACACGCTTCAGTGGCGATGGGGGTTCAGCCGATCAAGCCCTGCTGAATTTTCCGACAGCCGTGGTGGTCGATCGGCTAGGGCAACTCTACATTGCGGACACCCTGAACCATCGGGTGCGGCTTGTGGATGCGGCGACAGGGATGATCACGACAGTTGCCGGCTTGGGCAGGCCGCGGTGCTTTGGTGACGGAGGATTGGCCGTGGAGGCTGGCTTGAACGAACCGGCTGCCTTAGCGTTGAGCGATGGGGGCATCCTCTACATTGCCGACCAGAGTAACAACCGTGTGAGGGCGGTGGATTTGGCCACCGGAGTGATTCGTACGGTCGCAGGGACAGGAATGGCTGTGTATAATGGAGACGGTGCGGCTGCAACAGAAACCGCTCTGGCCGGCCCCAGTGGGTTGGCGCTTGGGTCGGATGGCACGCTGTTCATTGCCGATAGCTTCAACGGAAGAATTCGTGCGGTCGATCCTGTCACTGGCCTCATACGAACTGTGGTGGGCGACGGCGGTGAGTATCGGTACCAGGGGCCGGATGAACCACCCAGCAGCAGTCTCTCTCGGCCATCGGGGATTGCATTGGATAATGAAGGGAATCTCTACCTGACCGATTCGGACAACCATCTGGTACGGCGATGGGATCGAATCACAGGGCGTATTGAGCGCATCGCCGGCGTGGGTGTGGCTGACTACGGGGGTGATGAGGGCGCGGCCCTCGAAGCCAGCTTGAGCTACCCATTTGGAATTGTGATGGATCGCGCAGGGCATTTGCTTGTGGCCGATACGTTCAATCATCGCATTCGCAAGATCGTGCTGTAAGTAGGATCGAGGTTCATGTTGAAAAAGAAATCAGGGTATGTGGTGGCTATCCTCGGTGCAACGGGGGCGGTCGGCAAAGAAACCCTCGAGATTCTAGAGGAGCGAAGGTTTCCGTTGGCCTCGCTACGTCTGTTTGCCTCGAAGCGTTCGGCCGGTGAGGTGATGTCGTGCCAGGGCAAAGAGTGGAAGGTTGAGGAACTGACGCTGGAATCGTCGTTTGCCGGTGTCGACTTCGCATTCATTTCAGCTACCGACGCCATCAGCCGGGAGTATGGTCAACGGCTCGGGGCGGCCGGGGTTGTGGTCATCGACGACAGCGGCGTTTTTCGGATGGAGGCCGACGTCCCGTTGGTCGTACCGGAGGTCAACGCCCATGCGTTGATGACGATGCCTCGCGGCATTGTGTCGATTCCCAATTGCACGACGACCCCGCTCGTCATGACGCTCAAGCCGCTGCATGATGCCGTGGGGGTGAAGCGCGTCGTCGTGACGACGTTTCAATCGGTCTCAGGGACCGGTGCCGCGGCCATGGATGAACTGATGACGCAGACGAAAGATCTGATGTCCTTTCGCGATACGAAGGCCGAAGTGTATCCCTATCAGATCGCGTTCAACCTGCTGCCGCATATCGGATCCTTCACCGATGGGGGGGATTGTTCCGAGGAAGTGAAGATCGCCCGCGAGACAAGAAAAATTCTTGAAGCTCCGGCGCTTCGTGTGACGGCGACGACCGTGCGTGTGCCGGTGTTGCGCTGCCATTCCGAAGCCATCAACGTGGAGTTGGAACGTCCGCTCAAGCCAAATGAAGCCCGTGCGGCGTTGGCGGCTATGCCGGGGGTGATTGTGTACGATGATCCAAGCAAGAAACTCTACCCAATGCCTTTGGATGCGACCGGCAAGGACGAGGTGTATGTCGGCCGTATCAGGGAAGACGATTCGATTACGAATGGCCTGAATCTCTGGGTCGTATCCGATAATCTCCGCAAGGGAGCCGCACTCAATGCGGTACAAATCGCAGAGCGTTTGGCTCAAGGCTGATGACGGAGTGGGGAAATTTTGGCAAGATCTTCATCGGTGTCGGGCTATGCGTGGTGCTGGTCGGCCTCTTGCTGTTGATCGCAGACCGTGTTCCAGGAATCGGGAATCTCCTGGGATGGTTTGGCAAGCTTCCTGGCGATATTTCCATTCGACGAGATAATTTTAGTTTCTCGTTTCCCCTCGCAACCAGCCTGCTCCTCAGCGTCATCTTCAGTCTGGTATTCTATTTAATAACATGGATCTTTCGCCGATGAAGCACCTGAAAGGCAATGTGTGCCGAGCTATCGTGGCGGGAGTATGCCTTCTCAGTTTGTCCTCGGTAGCCGAGGCGGCCGAGTCGATTCGAGTTCTGCTGGCGGCCGATGTGCTACGGCTCGATATCCGTGCAGACAGTTCGCTGTGGGTGGAGGATGCAAAAGGCCGTGGTCAGGCTCTGCGCGCACCGGTCCAAGTCGAAGCCGCTGGAGTGGGGTTTCTGCTGAATGGCGCACGCATATCGATGGAGCAGTTGACGCTGCATGGCGGAGAGCAAGGCCTCACATTGACGTTTCCACGGCTCGTTCGGAAGCCCAACGGGGAGGCGGTATCGTCGGGCGACTCCGGCACAGAGATTTCGGTGAGCGGCGTCGTCCATCTGGTGCGAAGAGGTAAGGGGTTTCTGGTCATTAATCGGGTGGATATTGAAGAATACGTCAAGGGGGTGGTTCCTGCCGAGGTCAGTTCAACCTGGCATCCGGAGATGTTGAAAGCACAGGCGGTCGCCGCCAGGACCTATGCGCTCTATCAGCAGATGTTGAGTGCCACGCGGGAGTACGATGTGGCGGCTACGGTGCAAGACCAGGTCTATCGCGGGAAACAGGGGGTTGATGCCGGGATCCTGCGCGCGGTCGAAGATACGCGCGGGCTGGTCGTGACCTACCAGGATGCGCCGATCTACGCAGCGTTCTCATCGACAGCCGCCGGGTTGACGGAAGATGCCATGAATGTATGGTCGAAAGAATATCCCTATCTCAAGGGTGTGGAGTGCCCCTTCGACCTTATGTCGCCCTACTATCAATGGAAGTCCTCTTTCAAAATCGACACCCTCGAGCAGAACTTGCGGCAACAAGGGTTTTCCGTGGGTACGATCGCGACGATCACGCCCTTGTCGTTTAGCCGCGGGGGGCGAGTCGCGAATCTGCGTATTCTCCATTCTGGTGGAGAATTGCTTCTTCGCGGAGAAGAGTTGCGGAAAGCGGTCGGCTATACCATCATCCCTAGCACACAGTTTGCCATCGAATCGATCGGCCGAGATGTGGTGCTTTCCGGCTTCGGCGCAGGACACGCCGTCGGCATGTGCCAGTGGGGTGCGAAAGAACTGGCTGAGTTGGGCTATCCCTTCTCCACGATTCTTCGATATTATTATCCAGGTACCGAATTGCAGAATATGACGCTGACTAAAGCTCCGATCCAGCCGTCTTTCTGATGCAGCTCTCAGAATTCGACTTTCCGTTCGATTCCTCGCTGATAGCCGTTCACCCAAGTCTCCCGCGCGATCGCGCCAGGCTGCTCGTTTTGCAGCGGTTCGACCGCTCGCTCGCCCATCGCCGCGTCGACGAGTTGCCCGATCTTCTTCAGCCCGGCGACCTCCTCGTGGTCAACAATACGAAGGTGTTGGCCGCGCGCGTGGCCGGACGGAAGCGTCCTTCCGGCGCGGAAGTCGAGATCCTCTTTGTGAAGGATCTTGGCGATGCGATTTGGGAAGTGCTGATCAAGGGAACGTTTCGGCCTGGACAGATTATTGAGATGGGCGCAGAGGCTGTTGCTGTGGTGGTCGAGCGTGGCGAGGGCGGGACGACGGTTCGGATCAAGAGTCCGATTCCGTTTCCTGAATGGCTGCGACAATATGGTCGAATGCCACTTCCACCCTACATGAAACGGACGCCGACCGACCAGGATCGAGAATGGTATCAAACCCTGTTCGCGCAGCACGAGGGCGCGATTGCGGCACCGACTGCTGGGCTCCATTTCACACCGGAGCTGTTGGCGCGATTGCAACAGCGAGGGATTGGCCTCACGACCGTTACGCTCCATGTCGGTGTTGGGACTTTCAAACCAGTGACAGTCGCTCAGATCGAAGACCATCGGATGGGCGCAGAATGGATGGAGGTCGGAGCAGAGGCTGTGCGTGCCATCGAACAGGTGCGAGCGGCAGGAGGACGAATTGTCGCTGTCGGGACCACGGTCGTGCGCGCACTCGAAACTGCGGCTCGCCGGGACGGCCAGATCCGACCCTATCGTGGTGAAACAGATATATTCATGACACCGGGATTTCCGTTCAAGGTGGTCGATGCCCTCCTCACGAATTTTCACTTGCCGCGTACCACATTGCTGATGCTGGTCTCCGCGCTGACCGGGACAGAATGTCTTCGACAGGCCTATGCAGAGGCGGTTCGCGAACGGTATCGTTTCTATAGCTATGGCGATGCGATGTTGATTCTCTAACAAAGTCTGAAAGTCATCAAGTCTTCAAGTCCGAAAGCCCTGAACGAAGATTGCATGAGACTTTAGAACTTGATGATCTGATGACTTCTGGCGAGGGGTGCTAGAGCGACTCGCGGTTGATCTTGATGGGGATAGTTGTTTTAAGGGATTCGGTGTAGGCCATCAGCGCACGTTGTTGCTTTTGAAAGAGGACGTCTTGTACGGCTCGGTCCTTCGCCGCGACAGCCTTTGTGGGATCTGACTCCGGTTGCCGTAGCGTGAGGGCCTGTGCCTCGGCAAGCTCTGCAGGGGTAAGGGCCACGGCGTCGCGGACGATCATCCGGGCTTTGTTGCTCAGGACTTCTTTCGCTTCCATCGCTTCGAATATCGTGGGTGTCAGATGATTCGCTGCCAGGAGCCGCTGGTAGACCTCCGGATCGAATGTGCCGTTCTTTTGAAAATCAGGGATCTGCATGATAACTTCACGCAGGTCGTCGGCAGCCACGGTGAGACCCATGTTTTTTGCCGCGATGAGCCAGGTCCGATTGTCGATGAGTTGATCTACTACCAATTGCTTGATCGTTTCATCTTTGAACTCTCCAGGGACTTTGTCCTTATAGAAACGATAGGTATTCTCATAGGCGCGTCGGAACTCATCGCGGGATACGGTGAGATCTCCGACCGAAGCGACGACGGCGCCGGTCTGTTCATTGAACCCCCACCAGCCCATGGTGATGACGAAGGCGAGGGCGATGATCCCCATGATGGACTTGAGGAGCCAGGGATAGCTGTGCGACGCTTCGCGCATCAATTTGAGCATGACAACCTCTTAGAAAGTTCGTATAAAAGGATTCTATCCAGAGATCTGTGCAAAGGCAAGAGACGACTGTTCCTCCAAAGTGCGATCTTATGATCGAATAGAGTTGTCGGTTCATGAGGACGAGAAATATCATCCACAACGGCTGATCTGCAGAAGAACGGTCTTTGTTTGTGCTAGGTAGTTCGATTTGTTATACTTTGCCACTATTGTAAGGAGATCCCTTGGCGGAGGAGGTCAGAGGGGTTCATTCAATCGATGCCGGGGTCTACCCCAAGGCGCAGGTCTTGAACCGTGGTATTGCCAAGCTTATTGATCTATTCATCGTCGCGGCAGCCGGTCAGATGCTCGTGCCGGTAGGCTTTCTTGGAGGATTGGCTTATATACTGATCGCTGATGGGTTTGCCGGTGGACGCAGTATCGGTAAGCGGTTGATCGGCCTTCAGACGGTGCTTCCAGCTCGGCGCGAGGCCGCAGGGTTTCGGGAATCCATTATCCGCAATCTGCCCTTTGCTGTAGCTCAGGTGGCTTTCGCCGTTCCGTATGTGGGATGGCTTGTGTCGGCAGCAATCATTGCGTTTGAAGCGGTATTGATTGTCGGGAATGAACAGGGGCGGCGGCTTGGTGACGAGGTGGCCGGCACCCAGGTGTTGGATGTTGGTCGTCTGGCGTCGCCTGACTGAGTGCGCTGTCGGAGTTTGAGGGGAAGGGAGAGTAATCGTGGGCTTTGGAAGTGATATCTTCGGATGGTTCTCGAACGACCTGGCCATTGATCTGGGGACGGCGTCGACCCTTGTGTATGTGCATGGGAAAGGGATCGTACTCAACGAACCATCGGTCGTGGCGGTTGAGAAAAAGTCCGGACGAGTGCTCGCGGTTGGCACAGAGGCGAAGCGAATGTTGGGACGTACGCCGGGCAACATCATTGCGGTGCGGCCCATGAAAGAAGGCGTGATCGCCGACTTCGAAATGGCAGAGCAGATGCTGAAGCGGTTCATTCAGAAAGCGCACAACCGAAGCGCGTTCGTGCGCCCGCGCATCATCATCGGTGTACCGTCGCGCATCACGCAGGTGGAGCAGCGGGCAGTTCGGGACTCGGCAGAGTTAGCCGGTGCCCGCGAAGTGTATCTGATAGAAGAACCGGTGGCTGCAGCCATTGGCGCTGGTCTTCCGATCACCGAACCTTCTGGCAACATGGTGGTCGATATCGGCGGCGGCACGACCGATATCGCGGTCATTTCGCTCGGCGGAATCGTCTACAGCGAGTCCGTCAAGGTTGCGGGCGATCGCATGGACGATGCGATCATGAATTACATCAAGAAGAAGTATAACCTCCTCATCGGTGAACATATGGCGGAGCGGATCAAGTTCGAAATCGGATCCGCCTATCCCTTTGAGGAACGCAAGACGATGATGATCAAGGGGCGCGACTTGATTTCCGGCATTCCCCGCACGTTGGTGGTGGATGACTCGGAAGTCCGGGAAGCGCTGCAGGAACCGATTGGAACAATCGTCAACGCGATTAAAGTGGCATTGGAGAATACCCCGCCTGAGTTGGCGGGCGACATTATCGATCGTGGCGTTGTACTCACGGGCGGGGGATCTTTGCTGAAGGGCATGGATACGCGCTTTCGGGAGGAGACGAATCTGCCGATCATCACCGTGGACGATCCCCTGACTTCCGTAGTCTTGGGAGTTGGGAAAATCCTCGATGAGTTGGATCTGCTTGCCAAAGTGTCGGTGATGTCTCAGGCCAATACCTACCGATAGGTTCCATCCCTAACTCCCTTATGTGGATGGCTCACTCCAGTTCTCCCTACGGCGCCAGGCGCATTGCGCTTGTCTGCTTTGCCCTTCTGCTGGTGGCCCTTTTTCTATTTCCAGGTCAAATTCAAGGATTCTTGCAGTATCTGGGAGGGCCGGTCGGATACGCTGTGCGAATTCCGCTCGAAGCCATTGCGGCCATCGATGCCGGCATTGCCGATCGCTGGGAGCGGTACGTGGCGTTGCAAGGGGTACAGGAAGAGAATCAACAACTACGGAAAGAAATTGAGTGGCTGCGAGGACAACATAGCCAGTTACGCGAATCAGCCGCCGCGACAGAACGATTGACGGCCTTGCTGCATTTTAAGGAGCAGGCGCTTCCTACGATGATAGCCGCTCAAGTTATCGGGCGTGATGCCACGAATCGGTATCGTGCCATTATTCTCAATAAGGGCGAGAGTGACGGGATCAAACCGGACATGGGAGTGGTTACGCCCGCCGGTGTCGTCGGGCGCATAGTGAAAACAACAGGGGCGTCCTCGGTGGTACTCTTGGTGACTGATCCGAACAACGCCATCGCTGGTCTCATTCAGCGGACGAGAGATGAAGGCATTGTGGAAGGGACTCAACAAGGGTTGGCCCAGCTGAAGTATATTCCGTTGTTATCGACGCTCCGAGACGGCGATCGAGTCGTGACTTCGGGCCTTGTCGGAGATTTTCCACGAGGGCTCGTGATCGGCACGATCACGCACATCGATAAACAGGAAGGCGCCCTCTTCCAGTCTGCCGAACTCATGCCGGAAGTCGATGTTGGTCGTGTGGAGGAAGTGTTGGTGATTCAGACATCGTATGGACAGTCCGTGAAGGCTGGGGCGGGAGCGGATCTGATCGAGAAGTCAGCGCCATGAAAGTCCTCTTCTATCTGATGCTCGTGCTGCTGCTCGTTCCCTTGCAGACGATATTATTGCCACATCTGAGCGTATGGAATATCAAACCGGATTTGGGGCTTGTCGCTGCCGCGCTTGTCGGGCTTTTCGCCGGTGAACTGGAAGGTCTTTTCGTGGGGCTCGCGATCGGATGGGTCCTGAGTTTGTTCTCAGCCGGCGAACTTTGGTTGAGTCTTCTCACGAACGGGGGCGTTGGTCTCTTGGCAGGATTTCTGGGGCGGCAGGTGTCGCAGGTGACCTCGATTTCACTGGGGGGAGGGCTCCTGCTGGTATCTTTGGTGAGCGGGCTGCTTGCCGCGATGAGTTTCAAGGGTTTCGACATGTCTCAGATGTGGTGGATGGTCGAGTCCATCGTCTTTCCGCAGGCATTTTTCGTTGGGGCGGTGGGGGCGGGATTCTATTGGCTCTTGTCTCGACGATTTGATCTCACCCGCTTGAGGACCGAATAGCGGGTCTGCAATGGGCGTGGCGAAATATAGTGACGCATGGCAACAGCTGGTCTGTACGATTCTGAGCTTGGGGAACTCCAACGCCGACTGATCATCCTCCGCGTCGGTCTGCTGCTCGTCGTGGCGTTATTGGGGCTGCAACTCTGGAACTTGCAGATTCGTGAGGGCCCCTACTACCGCGATCTCTCGGAGAACAATCGGACACGTTCTGTCATCATGGAGCCGGCTCGGGGGCTCATCTATGACCGCAACGGGGTGTTGTTGGCGAATAATGTCCCCAGCTTCACTCTCTATGTTTCGCTCGAAGACGTCAAGGATCGCGATCGGCTCATCGATCAGCTCAGCAATCTCCTGGGGCTAGATGAAGCGCTCGTGAGAAAGAAGCTCACGGCTCGTGGCAGCAAACAACTGCCGCGTAAGGTGAAAGATCGCTTAAGCCTTCGGGAGGCGACGTTGGTCGAGTCTCACCGTCTGGACTTGCCCGGGGTGATGGTGCAAGTCGAATCGCAACGGAACTATCCTGGCGGAGTGACGGCCTCGCATCTGTTGGGCTATGTCGGCGAAGTATCACCCGAACAGTTAGAGAAACCTGAATTTGCCGACCTGCATCAGGGCAGCATTGTCGGGCAATATGGCGTGGAGAAATTTTTTGACCGGCTCGTGCGTGGTCAGGCCGGGCAAAAAAACATAGAAGTCGATGCGGTAGGTCATGAGAAACGAACCGTGGTTGTGGAGCAGCCCCATGCGGGGGACAATTTGTACCTCACGATCGATTCGCGGCTGCAAAAAGTGGCTGAGAATTTGTTGGGGGAGGAGTCTGGCGCGATCGTCGCGCTTGATCCCAGGACAGGTGACGTGCTGGCCATGGCCAGCCGCCCGGGCTTCGACCCGAACGTTCTCTCGCGGGAGCTCACACCGAAACAATGGGCCGAGATCGTGCAAGACGAGGGGCGCCCCTTGAATAATCGAGCCTCGCAAGGGCAGTATCCGCCCGGCTCGGTCTTCAAAGTGATGATGGCCGCTGCAGCGTTGGAAACCAAGACCGTGACGCCGTCGACATCCATATACTGCAATGGAGGGTATCAGTTCGGTCGCCGCCTGTATCATGATTGGAAAGCCGGTGGGCATGGCTCGGTGGATCTCCGGCATGCACTCGTGCACTCGTGCGACGTCTATTTCTACACCGTTGGGCAGCGGATGGGGATCGAGACAATGGCCTCCTTTGCTCATCAGTTCGGGTTGGGAGAGGAGACGGGGATTGAATTGCCGTCCGAACGGGTTGGAATCGTGCCTTCTGAGGCATGGAAACAGAAGGCTAAGAATGAAGCCTGGCTGCCGGGCGAGACGATCTCGGCATCAATCGGACAAGGCTATGTGAATGTGACTCCGCTGCAGATGGCGAGCTTGATCGGCACCGTTGCAAACGACGGTGTTATGTTTCGTCCGCGATTGGTTCAGGCTGTGATGGACCGAGCGACCGGAGAACTACAACACCGGTCTGCGGTGCCCAAGCGCACGTTGAATCTGAGGCCTGGAATCTTACCGATGATAAAAGAGGCGCTGGCGGGGGTGGTCAAAGAGGGGACGGGCACGCGGGCGCAGTCGGCGCTGGTGACGATCGCCGGGAAGACCGGTACGGCCCAGATGACGGCATTACGAACCGGTCCGGAGAAAGATATCCCGAAGAAGTTTCGCGATCATGCCTGGTTTGTCGCATTCGCTCCGGTTGATGCACCCACCATTGCGGTTGCAGTGTTGGGTGAACATATGGGCCACGGGGGTTCTGCCTCGGCGCCTCTTGCCAAAGAACTGATCGAGACCTATGTGAAATTGAATCTCCCCGCTCCTTCCGCGGTGAAGGAAGGTGCCGTCTCGCAGGTTGGGGATGCCGGAGGACAGGGAACGAGATGATCGATCGGGTGTTTATGAGCAGGGGTTTCGACAATTTCGATTTTCGTTTTATCGGACTGATCTTTGCCATCCTGGGGATTGGCGTCCTGTCGATTTACAGCGTCACGCACGACCAAGGGGTTGCGTACCCGTTTTATGCCAAACAGATCGTGTGGATTCTGCTGGGCACGGTCGCGTTTCTCGTCATGTGGCTCTCGGACTATCATCGCATCGCGCGGTTAGCGTATCCTGCCTATGCGATTATCTTGATCTTATTGGCCGTCGTGCTGTTTGAGGGCAAGAGCAGCCGGGGGGCGCAACGATGGATTCCGATGGGGCCATTTGCGTTCCAGCCATCGGAATTCGCAAAACTGATCCTCATCTTGACCTTGGCGCACTACTATTCGCAGGCGCCGCGGGTGGGTTGGCTCCAACGAGTGGTGCTTCCGGGACTGTTGGTGCTGCCAGGGCTACTCTTGATCCTGAAGCAGCCGGATCTCGGGAGCGGGTTGAGCTTCTTGGCGGTCTATGCTGCGATGTTGCTGATGGTAGGCATGCGGTCGAAGGCGGTGGGTGTCATCCTCCTGTTTTCGTTGATGCTGTTTCCCTTTGCCTGGGAGATGATGTGGGGGTCATTGCATGATTATCAGCGGCAGCGCATTATGACGTTTGTCGACCCGGTCTACGATCCTGGAGGTAAGGGTTATCATGCGCTCCAATCACGGATTGCTATCGGAGCGGGAGAGTTGACGGGAAAGGGGCTCTACGGAGGGACGCAAAGCCAATTGAAGTTTTTGCCCGAGGGCCATACCGATTTTGTCTTTTCGGTGTTTGCGGAGGAATGGGGATTTCTCGGAGTGCTGGTCCTCTTGCTGCTGTTTGTCGGGTTGATCTGGCTGTCGCTAGAAATTGTGGCGCGCGCGAAGGATCAGCTCGGAGCGCTGCTGGCGGTCGGCATCCTCTGCATGTTGTCTTTTTGCGTCGTGATCAACATCGGCATGACGGCGGGTATGTTCCCCATCGTGGGAATTCCCCTCCCGCTCATGAGCTACGGCGGGAGTGCGACCATTATGACGATGGCGTCGCTGGGCCTGCTCTTGAATGTCAAACGCCGCCGATTGAGTTTCTTTTAGCTAGTAGTGTCATCGCTGGATCTCGAATGAATCGGGGTCGAGGCAAGAGGTTAAAATTAGGGTACGAACCGTCTAGTCGACGAGCTGTCGAATAGAGGCCGGAACCTGGGGATTACCCGCGTTCATCCTGCACATCGGTGCGACGGTTCTACTCAATGGAAGGAGTCGGTATGGGAGTAGAAATTGCAATCACAGTCGCACGCGAAGAAACTCGCGTTGCGGTGTTGGATGGCGGAGTCGTCACGGACCTCTTCGGGGATCGTGCGAAGCACAAGGACTTTGTCGGGAACATTTATAAAGGAAAAGTGGCGAAAGTGTTGCCCGGCATGCAGGCGGCATTTGTGGATATCGGTCTGGCGAAGGCAGCCTTCATGCACGTGTCGGATTTGTCGTTGGAATCCGAGCCGGGCGACACACTCGTCGATGTGGATGAGGACGACAAGGACGCCGATAAGGATGGGGATACGCTGGGGCCCCGGCGCCAAAGTTCCAAACCGATCGAGCAGTTGCTGAGTGAAGGGCAAGAACTGATGGTGCAGATTTCCAAAGGGCCTATCGGTACGAAAGGTTCGCGGGTCACGACTTATGTCTCGCTCCCTGGCCGGTATCTCGTGTTCATGCCCAATGTGGAACATATCGGCGTATCCCGCCGCATCGCCCGCGACGAAGAACGCGCTCGACTCAAAGACATTATGAAGCGAGTGCGGCAACCTGGCTGCGGATACATTGTCCGCACGGTGAGCGAAGGGGTTAAAGAAGACGAGTTGCGGTCCGACGTCGACTTTTTGCACGTGCTTTGGCAGGACATCCTGGCGAAACGTGAACAGAAAGGAGCGCCGGCATTGCTTCATGCGGACTTGAGCCTGAGTTTCCGTGTCGTGCGCGATCTTTTCGGGAAGAAAGTCGATCGATTATGGATCGACTCGCGTGAGGAATACCAGGCGGTCCGGGATTTTGTGCAGCGATTCTCGCCCGAGCAAACGTCACGCATTCATTTGTACGACAAAGATGAAAGTCTCTTCGATCATTTGGGGGTGGAACAGGAGATGGCTCGAGCCCTCAGCCGCAAAGTCTGGCTCAAGTCCGGCGGGCATCTCGTGATCGATCATACGGAAGCCATGACCGTGATCGACGTCAACACCGGGCGGTTTGTGGGAAAGCGCGATCAGGAGGAGACCATTCTTCGGAACAATCTGGAGGCGGCGAAGGAAGTGGCCTATCAGATGAAATTGCGCGGGATCGGCGGCATCATCATCGTCGACTTTATCGACATGGAGCGGGAGAAGAATCGGGACAAGGTGTACCACGCGTTGCTCGATGCGATGTCGACCGACAAGGCGCGCACCAGAGTGTCCAGAATCTCCGACTTGGGACTGATCGAGATCTCTCGTGAACGGGTGAGAGAGGACCTCCTGCGCTCGCTTTCCGAGCCCTGTCACTATTGCGAGGGGCGTGGCTATACAAAGTCTCCAACCACGGTGGCCTATGAGATATTCCGCGATGTCCGCCGGATCGGCAGCAGTCCTGAGCCACAGCGAATCGTCATCGGCGCACATCCCTCGGTCGTCGGGCTGTTGCAAGATGAAGAACGACAAGGTCTTGAGGACGTGGAGCGTGAGTGCGCCGCGAAAATCATCGTCATGCCGGATGAACATTTGCATCTGGAACAGTACGATTTAGCGGTGCTCTAAAGATTGTGGTTTTCGTGCGACAAGGCGTATGCAATCTTTCAGCCAGCTTGTAGGTGTAGATTCCCCTGCTGAGGTTGCGGGTCCCTCCTCCGGTCAACCCATGACAAGATCAGCGTTAGAGTCCTGGCTCCGTCTGCGGGCGATCGATGGAGTGGGAGATCTGACAGTGCTTCGGTTAGTTCGCGCCTGGCACTCTCCCGATGCCGTTCTGCATGCCTCCCGTGATGCGTTGATTCAAGGAGGGTGCAGTTCGCAGTTGGCAGATGCGATTCGACGTGGGCCTGATAGTTCTGCCTGCCGGAGCATCGAACGGGAACTCAAGGCGATTGAGGGTGGACACATTGAAGTCCGGAGCCTGTTGGATCCTTCATATCCCACACTACTGAAGATGATTGCGGACCCTCCGCCGCTCTTGTACATCACCGGCACATTGACTGAGCAGGATGCGCTAGCGGTGGCCATCGTGGGCGCACGGCGTGCGACGGCAGCCGGACGTGCCATGACCGAAGAGTTGAGCCACGACTTGGCGGGCGCGGGCATGACAGTGGTCAGTGGACTTGCGCGCGGGGTTGATGCAGCGGCCCATCAGGGCGCACTCGCCGCGCATGGGCGCACCATTGCCGTGCTGGGCTGCGGAGTTGACCGGACCTATCCGCCGGAACATGAGCGGTTACGTCGACAGATTGAGGAGCAAGGGGCGATTCTGTCTGAGGTGTCGATGGGTTCGCCACCCCACAGCCATCATTTTCCTCGACGAAATCGCATCATCAGCGGGTTGTCCCTGGGTGTGATCGTGACAGAGGCGGCTATCAGCAGCGGATCGTTGATTACCGCGAGGCTAGCCGCTGAGCAGGGCCGAGAGGTTTTCGCCGTACCGGGGTTTGTGAAGGAAGATACCAGTCGCGGAACGAACGCATTACTCAAAGAGGGTGCGGCCTTGATCGAATGCGCGCAGGATGTCATCGACGCGGTTCTGCCGCAGCTTGAACCTGGACTTCGCCTGCGCCTGCAGCCTTCTCGTGAGAAGAGTGAACAACGTGATCATCTGGGCGAAGAGGAACAGCGGATATATGACGCCCTGTCTTATGACCCGCGCCCTGCGGACGACGTAATCGTCGCCACAGGGTTGCCGGTGCCCACCGTGATGGCTTCGCTCTTGTCCCTGGAGCTTCGACAGAGAGTCAGACAGCTGCCGGGGCAACGCTACCTTCGAACATAATCGTTGAACAGTTGCACAGATTTGTATTATTTGATACGGATGAGTGGGCAATCCTCATAGCGAACCGGAGTCTTCATGGCTAAGGCACTTATAATTGTCGAGTCTCCGACGAAAGCGCGCACCATCAGCAAGTATCTGGGGCGGGGCTATACCGTCATGGCTTCGGTCGGCCATATCAAGGATCTTCCCACCAGCAAGCTCGGTGTCGACCTGGAACACGATTTCGAGCCGCAATATGTGACGATCAAAGGAAAATCGAAGGTCTTGGCGGAGATTAAGAAGAAGGCGGAAGAATCCGACAAGGTGTTCCTCGCGCCGGACCCTGACCGGGAAGGTGAAGCCATCGCGTGGCACCTTGAGCAGGAGTTGCTGGGTAAACCCAAATCCAAGTCCAAGAAAAAGACTGAGGGCAAAGTCTTCCGGGTGCTCTTCAACGAAATCACCGAATCGGCCATCAAGCGCGCGCTGCAGTCGCCTGGACAGATCGATATGAAGTTGGTGAACGCGCAACAGGCCCGCCGGGTACTTGACCGAATTGTCGGATACCAAGGGAGTCAATTGCTCTGGACCAAGGTGCGACGCGGGCTCAGCATGGGACGGGTGCAATCCGTGGCGATGCGGTTGATTTGCGAACGAGAGCAGGAGCGGGAAGCCTTTCGGGCCGAAGAGTACTGGTCCATCGCGGTGACGCTGTCCGGGACCAATCCCCCTCCGTTCGAAGCCAAGCTGCACAGTATCGATGGGCAGGACGCATCGATCGCGACAGAGACCGAGGCGCAGCGTGTCGTCGAGGCTATTCAAGGGAAAGAGTTTGTCGTTGACTCGATTGAACGAAAAGAAAAGAAACGGAATCCCGTCGCCCCCTTCATCACCAGCCGGCTTCAACAGGAAGCAGCGCGCAAGTTACATTTCTCATCGAAGAAAACGATGACCCTGGCGCAGAAGCTGTACGAAGGGATAGAAATCGGAGCAGAAGGTCCGACCGGCCTCATTACCTACATGAGAACCGACTCCCCGCGCATTTCGAATGAGGCGATGACAGAAGCGCGTCAGGTGATTCAGGAACGGTTTGGTGCTGAATACCTCCCCGTCACGCCGAATGTGTACAAGACGCAGAAGGCCGCGCAAGAAGCTCACGAAGCGATTCGGCCCACCTCAGCGGCGCGTGATCCGGAGTCGATCAGGCAGTACTTAGAACCGGATATCTATAAGCTGTACCAGTTGATCTGGAACCGGTTTATCGCGTCGCAGATGGTCCCTGCGATCCTCGATGTGACTCGGGTGGAGTCGAGTCCTATCAAGACGAAGGGGAAATTTCTTTTCCGTTCAACCGGCACTGTGGTCAAGTTTCCCGGCCATACAATTGTCTACATGGAGGGGGTCGATAAGGAACTCTTCGAGCAGAAGCAAAAAAGCGAGCAGGAGGTCGAGGACGAAGCCGAGCGCCAACTGCCGTTGCTCAGTGAGGGTGAGCGGCTTCGACTGGTATCCGAGGAGGGCCAGACTGTTCCAGGCGTGCTGTCGAAGCAACATTTCACTCAACCTCCGCCCCGGTACAACGAAGCCTTGCTGATCAAGGAATTGGAAGAAAAAGGCATCGGGCGGCCGTCTACTTATGCGAGCATCATTTCGACGATCCAGGATCGCAAATATGCTGAGAAGGTGGATGGGCGGTTCGGTCCCACCGAAACAGGACGGACCGTGAACGATTTCCTGATGAAGGGATTCCCGTCCCAGATCAACGTCGACTTCACTGCGCACATGGAAGAGGAGTTGGATCAAGTCGAAGAAGGCAACAAGCCATGGGTCACGGCGGTGCGCGAGTTTTACGAGACCTTTACGACGGATCTGGAGAAGGCGAAGACCATTCCCGGCCCCAAGGATATCGTGGAGCCGCCGACGGATATTCCCTGCGAGAAGTGCGGCAGAATGATGGAGATTAAATGGGGACGTAACGGCAAGTTTCTCGCTTGTCCTGCATACAAGGACAAGCCTCCCTGCAAGAACACGCAGAATTTCGAGAAGCTCGAGGACGGCACCATTAAAATTGTCCCGAAGATTGAGTTGACGACGGATGAGAAGTGCGAGAAATGCAGCAGTCCGATGGTGGTGAAGACCGGGCGGTTTGGGAAGTTCATCGCCTGCTCCGCCTATCCGGAGTGCAAGACCACCAAGCCGCTCTCATTGGGCGTGAAGTGTCCCCAGCCAGGCTGTGGCGGCGACCTCGTCCAGAAGCGCACGAGAAAAGGACGTTCGTTCTTTGCCTGCAGTAAATATCCGGCGTGCGAATATGCCCTGTGGGATCGCCCTATCAACAAGACCTGCCCGACCTGCAGTGCTCCGTTTCTCATCGAGAAAGTGAGCAAACAAGTCGGCCGCAGCGTTCAATGCCGTAGCGAGGAGTGTGGCTACCGCGAAGCAGGATAAGGCTTTTTCGCGTGTCTTTGCCGGTCTCTATCCTCTCGCGCGCTCTTCTTCGCGTCTTCAATCCAATTGAAACTGAGATCGCAGTTCATTTGCGCCGGCTGGATGCTGTCGGCGCCTCGTTCCGCTCGGTTGACGAACGGCGGGAAGGCGTTGATAATGAAGCGAGGTTCCGTGAGGGAAATCGTTGTACAAATGACCCACACCTGAGCCCCTGAGTTTGAGGGCCTGTCGGTTAGAGGAAGGGAGGACACGTATGAAAGCCAAAGAAGGGGTTGTCAATCTTCTCAACAAGATTCTGACCGCCGACCTCACCGCCATCAACCAATACTTTATCCATGCCAAGATGTGTGAAAATTGGGGGTATGAACGGCTTCATCACAAGGTGCGAGAGCGCAGCATCGACGAAATGAAAGACGCCGACGATCTCATCGGCCACATCCTGTATCTGGATGGTGTGCCGAATGTGCAACGTATGAATACTGTCCAGGTAGGAGAAACTGTTCCTGAGCAGTTCAAGCTGGATTTAAAAGCTGAACAAGAAATGCTCGCCTTGTTAAGCGATGGCGTGGTGCATTGCACGAAGGTGACGGACTTCACCTCGCGGCATATGCTCGAGGATATGGCTAAAGATGTGGACCAACATATTGATTGGATCGAGACACAGATGAAAACCATAAAGCAGATCGGGCTCGAGAACTACCTGGCTGAACAGATCAAAAAAGAGTCGTAAGCCGTACCCACCGTGTATCCAAAGTTCGTCCACTCCTCTGCCGATGTATCGGGCGCCGGCTGATTGCTCCTACGTTCATTGATTACCCCTATTGATAGTCCTCGTTCAGCGATTTAAGGAATGCCACAAGGGGTGCAATGTCGCCGGCTGTGAGTGCGATACCTTGAAGTTGCACCGCGCCGTTGCGCAGCGTTCCTGCGCGGGCTTGATCCGAGACAGCGATATAGAAATCAATAATGTCGTTCAAGGTGGCGAACTGACCATTGTGCATATAGGGAGCGGAATGGCTCAAGTCACGAAGGCCCGGTGTCTTGAACCTGGCAATGGCCCGATCTAGTAGTGCCGCATCGGAAAGCAGGCACGGCGCTTGGTTATCGCACAAGATGGCTCGAATCTTCGCTTGCGGGCTTGGCATATCTGGGTTAGCGAAGATATTCCATATCCCTAGATCGGTCAGCGTAGTCCTTGCTGTGGGGATGGATCGGAACCGTTTGCTTGCGCCGGGGTGTTGCTCCGTTGCAGGAAGGTCGCTGGCCGTTTTTGTGGCCAGATCCGGGATCAAGAGTGCCGCGAACGATCCAGCCGTATTGCCCCTACTGCAGGCTTGTCGTACTCGCGTTGTGTGACGCCTGTATTGTGCAATTTGAAATCCGCGAAATTCGGCGCGGCATGGCAGACGATGCAATTGCCAATACCACCGGCCGGCAAAGGTGGGGGTGGCGGCTCCGACAGGAATACCTTGAGCCCTTCCAGCTCTGTTGCTCCAAACGAAAAGTTTTGTCCGTGGTGAAACTGAAATTGACCGCCCTGCCGGTTTGTGTTGGACGTGACGAACTGAGGGGTGAAACCTGGCGCGTTCAGAAGAGTCAGGCGGCGGCGGCTATTGTCGAGCGGAGTTTCGTTACTGTTTGGCTGTTGTGGGAGGTCGTTGCGACTTAAAAATACGTCGAATGGTGAACGAATGAGCGCACCGCTCTCTTCCTGCTGCGAGAACTGAAGCTGTTTCACATAAGCCCCGACTACCTTAACTACCGCGTCAAAAACTTCCTGGTTGGATCCGGACCCAATAAATGCCCGAAACTCCGGAGGCAGACGTAATTCATCTGGGATGGCCTGGTCGGCCCCGGTGAACAGGGTTCGATATGAAAGGTTTTCGAAGTCCTGGGCTAGCTGGTCCGATCCATCGTCGCCTTTGACGACGGCGGCAATATGGTCGATGGCCTGCTGACGTTCACCAGGGAGCCAGCCGAAGTTTTTCTCTGTGAGGTAGCCGCGACCAATTGGGGACTGGCACCCTTCTTTTTGGCGCCTGTCTCAGTCTGAAAAACAGTGGGACAGGCACTGCCGCAGACGGCTGAGCCAGTCCCCTGGGCTCCGCGTGCCTGTCTCGCAACGCGACTCAGCAATTTCGTGACGAACCGTCATGAATAATGCGGGCCAGCATACATCCCGCCGGATAGCGCCGCCATGCGAGGCATGTAAGGGAGGGGGGCTATACCTCCTTTGGGTTTCTAGACAATACCGATGACGATGTATTACAACGTTTCACCTGGCGGAGTGCCGACAATTCAAATTTGTGGACGACAAATGTCCTCGCGACGGTGAAGAAGATTCCATGAAGCAGATCATTGGATATATACGGACATACAGCAAGGCGCTGATGCGGAAAATAGGCGTGCAGGTTGCGGAGCGCCCTCGTCATGAAACTGTACGGCGGGATGGAAGGCCTCTTCGAGCCGATCGTCGGCGGGAAACACGAAGGCCGAGGATTAGTCCCTGCACTTATGGCTTAACGCGCTCGGTGGATCGCGATGGCGCGATCATCGAAGAGGGGCATGGCACGGCGGTGAACGATAGTTCAACCGGATTGCGACTCCTGCTCAGCATCGCCCCGCCCAAGGGGCAACTCTTGGAAATCCAAACCAACCATTCGACGTCCGGGCGTGCGATCTGTCTCGTAGAAGTCTGTTGGACGAAACCGTTGCGAGAAGATGCGGAAGGAGCGCTCTACCTCGTTGGCTGTCGCCAGAGCTTTGGCACTATGCACAGTGAAGACCTCTAGCCGCCACGCGCATTCTTCGTGGCATCCTATTGTGAACAGACATCTCCCTGCCTGGTCAATCTGTCCTCGATCTTTCCACGGTGTGCCGGAGAAAGATTGCAACAGACGCGCTCATGAATAGTGCAGGCTAGTGCGAAGCACGAGGGGCGCGAGCCGGGTGAATCGGTGCGCCGTTCATCGGTGTCGCCGATTGGTCGCAACTGGACCCGACAATTCTTGACGCCAGTTACAACGCGCTCAGTTTCATGTCCGAAGGGGGCTTCCGGTATTTCCTTCCTGCTTACCTGATCGCCGACCTCCAAGACCGGTTGCAGACTGCCGACACGGTGTTCCACCTCACGAATAGATTTTCCGACAATGTGGTGAAGATCCCCGCTGGGCAACGGATCTATGAAAAGGCGATCGGCAAATCGGCATTCGTCAATCCACGCCGATACGGGGCCATGACCTGGCGCGATCATGCTCGCTACCGGCTTTTCGTGTTCACAAGAGAGGAAGCCGTCGCCATCGTGGCCTATCTGGAATATAAACGGGACGCCGATCCCCACGAACTCAATGCAGAGGAGATTAATGCCGCACTCGACAACTTCTGGCGGGACCGCGCCGCGACCGGCCCCTCGCATCAGGCCGTCCGACAGCATCTCAAGGAAGAAGCCTAATACGTTAGAGATATCGGGATGGGAAAAGAGGATAAGAAATAAGAAAGGGGTGACCCAATGGCCCAAAGTCGGTTAACTCCCGCGAAGATCATGCAACTCGGCACGGGATTTTGGGGATCGAAGACCCTGCTCAGCGCCGTTGAACTTGGACTTTTCACCGAACTTGCCAAAGCCCCGCTCGATGCGGCGGCCTTGACCAAGCGTCTCCAGCTCCATTCCCGCAGCGCGGAGGATTTTTTCGATGCGTTGGTCGCCCTCGGCATGTTGAAGCGCACCGGCCGGCGATACGCCAACACTGCCGAGACGGCACTGTTTCTCGACCGAGCCAAGCCCTCATACGTCGGCGGCATACTCGAAATGTCCAACGCGCGGCTCTATCGATTCTGGGGTTCGCTGACCGAAGGCCTCCGCACCGGCAAGCCGCAGAACGAGGTCAAGACCGGCGAGGACTTCTTCGACACGTTGTATGCCGATCCGCAACGGCTGGAAGGCTTCCTCAAGGCCATGACCGGCCTAAGTATCGGCTCCGCGCAGATCATCGCCAAGAAGTTCCCTTGGAACAAATACCGCACGTTTGTAGATGTCGGCTGCGCTCAAGGCGGTGTGGCAGTCGAGATCGCATTGGCGCACAAACATCTGAAGGGCGGCGGTATGGATCTGCCGGTGGTGCAGCCGGTATTCGAAGCCTATGCGAAGGATCGGGGCGTCGCGCAGCGGTTGCGCTTTCACCCGGGGGATTTCTTCAAAGATCCGTTGCCGAAATGCGATGTGATCGTGATGGGCCATATCCTCCACGATTGGAACCTGGACGAAAAGATCATGCTCCTCAGCAAGGCCTACGATGCCCTGCTAGCCGGCGGCGCGGTGATCATCCATGAAGCCCTGATCGACGACGCGCGGAAACAGAACGCATTCGGGCTTCTCATGAGCCTCAACATGCTCATCGAAACCCATGGCGGGTTCGACTTTACCGGCGCGAACTGCCGCAAATGGATGAAAGACGCTGGGTTCAAACGCACAAAGGTGGAACGATTGGCAGGACCGGATGGGATGGTCGTGGGGTATAAGTAAAGAGAGCCGTGCGAGACAGGCGGGATGGGTTGATCTGGTCTATCTGGTTATCTGGTCCATCTGGTTAATCTCATGCAACGAAACAAACCAGACAGACCGAAAAGACCACATGGACAAGACAGGCTGGCGGACCTTTTCCTCATCCTGCTAGAATCTTCCCGCCATGTCGGCTGAATCGTTTACCGCACAAGTTGAGTCGATCAAGAATCTCACCCAAGACGTCCGTCGGCTCGCCCTACGGTTGATCGAGCCGAAGACGATCACGTTCAAACCCGGCCAATTTATCTCGTTCGAGATGCCGGACCCGCAGACCGGCCGTCTCGTCACGCGGGCCTATTCCATCGCCTCGCAGCCCAGCCGCTCGGACGCCATTACGCTACTGTTCAATCTGGTATCGGGTGGACCTGGCTCCGGCTTTCTGTTCGATCTCAAAGCAGGAGAGAAGGCGCAGTTCAAAGGGCCGGCGGGGCATTTTTATCTGCGAGAAGATCCTGGGCGCGAACTGTTGTTCGTTGCCAGTGGTACGGGTATCGCACCGATCTGATCCATGCTGCTGGCGAATGCAGAGCGTCCCGATCCGAGACCGGCGACCCTGTTCTGGGGACTGCGTAGCCAGCGGGATTTGTACGATCAGGAAGAGCTGGCTGAATTGAGCAGGCGGACGCCGACCCTCACGGCCATCACCACGCTCTCCCGTCCCGAGCCCGGCTGGTTGGGAGAATCCGGCCGCGTCCTGCGGCTGATCGAAGAACGGATTGCCTCCGTCAGGAATCTCGCCGTCTATCTCTGCGGGAACAGCGCCATGATCGCCGACACCACATCGTTGCTCCAGAAGAAAGGCCTCTGTCCCATCTACCGCGAAAAATATTACGACGACACAGACTCGCCGGAAGATTAAGGGGTGGGTAGGAAGCGGCCAAGTGCCCCTCTTGCTCGCAGAACGCGCACGATCAGAAGGTGAGGCGCAAGGGCATGAGAAGCTTTCTTTGCTCCCGGAGCGCGCGCCCTATGAAGGGCCTCGCTCGACGGCCGCAGTCGAAAGCTTCTCCCACCCTTGCTTGGTTGAGTGATGAATTGGGAGAGAGTAATCGTCTGCGCACGCTGTAAAGGACAGTCTTGGCCTCTTCCTTAAAGAGAGGTATAGGGAAAAGGTGATCCCATGCACCGATTGAAAGACAAAGTCGCGATTGTGACGGGCAGCAGCAGCGGCATCGGGAAGGCGATCGCGTTGCGGTTCGGCGCCGAAGGGGCGAACGTCGTCGTCACGGCCAGAAGGATGGCCCTTTGCGAACAGACCGTCGCGCAGATCACGCAGAGCGGCGGCGCGGCCTGGGCCATTCAAACCGACGTGGCCGATGAACGTCAGGTGGAACGGCTGATCGAGGAGACGGTGAAGCGCTATGGGCGGCTGGATATTCTGGTGAACAATGCGGGAGTGATTGCCGGGGGGCGGTTAGCCGAGACGACGACAAAATCGTTCGACGAAGTGATGAACGTGAATTTGCGCGGCACATTCTTCTGTTGCCGGGCCGGGTTTAAGCAGATGAAGAAGCAATGCGGGGGAATCATCATCAATATGTCGAGCGTCGCCGGGGTGCAGGCTTGGGCGGGAACAGGTACCTACAGTGCGTCGAAGCACGGTATCATGGCGTTGACGAAATCACTGGCCGACGAAGGACGCCCGCATCACATTCGCGTGAGCGCCATTTGTCCCGGCGGGGTGGCCGACGATCTCGTCGATGCGCCGCCGGAGGAGATTCTGCGGAGCGAAAAGATCGATCCGTTCGATATCGCGGAGACTGCTGTCTACCTCGCGACCCTGGGAAAATATTCAGCGGTGCATCAGATCGTCATCGATCGACTGGGCGCAGACTGGTGACGATCCCTCCGGCGCCTACATCGACTCAGCCGCGGCAGGCGGCGATCTTCTTCATTCTCATCACCGTCATGCTCGACGTGCTCTCGTTCGGCATCGTCATTCCCGTGTTGCCGAAACTCGTCGAAGACTTCATGTCCGGCGACACGGCCCAGGCTGCCTCGATCTATGGTCTCATGGGCATGGCCTGGGCGCTCATGCAGTTTGTCTGCTCGCCCATTCAAGGCGCGCTGTCGGATCGCTTCGGGCGGCGGCCGATCGTGCTGCTGTCAAATCTCGGCTTAGGCCTCGATTACATCTTCATGGCGCTCGCGCCCAGCGTCACCTGGCTCTTCGTGGGCCGCGTCATCTCGGGCATCGCGGCGTCCAGTTTCAGTACGGCGGGTGCCTACATTGCCGACGTCACACCGCCGGAGAAACGGGCCGCCGGCTTCGGGATGATCGGCGCGGCGTTCGGTTTAGGCTTCGTGATCGGCCCGGCGGTGGGCGGGTTGCTTGGCGTGGTCGATCCACGGCTTCCGTTCTGGGGCGCGGCAGCGACGAGCCTCGTGAACGCCTGCTACGGATTCTTCGTCCTGCCGGAGTCGCTCCCGCGCGAGAAGCGCAAGAGCTTTTCCTGGAAGCGGGCCAATCCGGTCGGCTCGTTCAAACTGTTGCAGTCGCATCGCGAACTCCTCAGTCTCGCGGCGGTCGTCTTTCTCGGTTACCTCGGGCATGCCGTTTTGCCGAGCGTTGCAGTGCTCTATGTCGGCTATCGCTACGAGTGGGACACGAAGGCGGTCGGCTTCATGCTGGCCGGCGCTGGAGTCACTGCCATGATCGTGCAGGGGTTGCTCATGCGGCCGCTCACGGCCCGCTTCGGAGAGCGGAAGACCCTCCTCGCCGGATTGCTCAGCGGCGCGCTGGGCTTTGCGGTCTACGGCGTGGCGACCGACGGATGGATCTATTGCGCGGGGATTCCCATTATGGCCTTCTGGGGCCTCGCCGGTCCGTCTGCGCAAGCGTTCATGTCCCGCCGCGTGAGCAGTTCAGAACAGGGTCAGCTCCAAGGGGCCATTGCGGGGCTTTCCGGTATCGCCGGCCTCATTGGACCGGGCCTCTTCACCCAAGCCTTCGCGCTCTTTATCGGCGCACAAGCCGGCTGGCATCTCCCCGGCGCGCCGTTTCTTCTGGCGTCCGTATTATTGTTTGTGGGGATGGCGATTGCCTGGTGGGCAACGAGGGTGGCCTCTTAGCATCCGGATCACCCCGCTTAGCGATACTTGGCGAAGCAGATGAGATCCAGGTGGTCGTAGTGATCGGGGAGAATCGTTTCCGCCTTGTAGCCGAGGCTTAAGAATAAATGAATGTTCCTGGCCGTACGCAGCATGGTGCATGCGTAGAGCTTATGGGCATCGGTCGCGACCTGTTCAATTTCCCGTATCAGCGCTTTTCCCACCCCATGGCCCTGGTGGGCTGGGCTCACGGATAACAGCCGGATTACGGCCACACCAGCCACCATCCAATAGCGCACAGACCCCACCACCACGCCATCTGCCTCTGCCACGAAGATATGTTTCTCCCTGGCATCTTCCATGAGGCTTTCGATCGTTTCCGTGGTCCACCCGCTGACTTGATAGACATTGGCGTATTCGCCGAACGCAGCCTGCTGCACGTGAAGCAGGGCTTCGAAATCCGCTTCAGTCGCTGGTCTGATGTGAGCCATGAATATCGCTCCAGGCTGATGCTTAGCCCGCATTATTCATGACGGTTCGTCGCGAAATTGCTGAGCCGCGTTGCGAAGGCTTGTCGTAGCAGCGGATCGGCGATTGGAGCAGAAGCGTTCATGAATAATGC
>Ga0315281_10002750_pt1 | contig 26052 bp, 21 predicted proteins | sample YL17G07_0_MG_FD_204540 | JGI IMG/M metagenome (GOLD analysis project Ga0315281, IMG submission 204540) | Sediment microbial communities from Yellowstone Lake, YNP, Wyoming, USA - YL17G07_0 | ecosystem: Environmental > Aquatic > Freshwater > Lake > Sediment | place: USA: Wyoming | collected... | reverse complement strand
GGTCCGCCTTTTCGTGGGCTTGACGGACCGGCGGCCCTGACAGGCTTCCCTCATGGCTCAGGCATGGGACACCGGCCCGAACGGTGGGACTGGCGGGGCTGGTGGGACGGGTCCACCCCGCCCGCCCCTGTCCTTCGGTCCTTCTTCCCCGAACCACCAGTGCACGACCCGGTCGCGCGTGCGGTCCCACCACTCCCGCGCGGCGAGCAGCACGACGCCCGCGGCCAGCGCCAGCAGCCCGACGACGCCCAGCGTGAGCCAGAAGGGTGGCTGGTAGCCGCCCGAGGTGTAGAAGCGCGCGGCGACGCCGACGAGGGTCACCACGCCGCCCGCCACCAGCCAGCGCTGGGCCAGGAGGAAGCCGGTGGCCAGCAGCACGAACGCCTCGCCGATGAGCAGCAGGCTCCAGCGGATGCTGGTGTGGCTGAGGGCGTCTGCCGCACCCGGCAGGATGACAAGCGCCACACCCAGGAAGAGCATCGCCTCGTGCCGGTCCATGTGCGCCCCGAAGAGCGGCTCGGACCGTCTCACGTAGAGCGCCGCCGCCATGACGTACAGACCGATGGGCGTCGTGTAGGCCTGCGCGGTGCTCGGCTCGAGCATTGCGATCCCGAGCTCGAGGGCGAGCAGCAGCACGAGCGTGCCGCCTGCCAAGAGCTGCTTCAGGTGCAACCGCAGCCCTTCGGCCACGAGCAGCACGCCGGCGACGGACACGAGTGAGACCAGCGTCGCCCACTCCGGCGTCCGCACCAGCACATCGGACCCCGTCAGCGCCCGCTGCCGGTCGCCCAGAGCGATGTAGACGGTCACGAACGCCAGCGCCCACGGCAGCGTCGAGAGCAGCGAAACGACGGTCCCGCGCTCGGACTGCTTCCAGTCGCGCACCAGCGTCAGGGCGCCCGTGGCGGCCGTGGCGAGCCCGCCGTAGGTGAGCGCCAGCGACCAGGTGTCCCAGCCGGTGTGCGCCCACAGCAGCGCGAGGCTCCCCGCCGTCCCTGTCGCAGTCAGCAATCCCATCGGCCAGCGGCGCACGCCATAGATAGCCACGGCCGAGCCTGCCGTGCCGACGGCGACGACCAGCGACGCCTCGCCGAGGTGCTTATCCGACCAGCCCGTGGCAACGATGGTCGCGACGCACGTCGCGGCCACGCCGGTGACCAGCAGGATGAGGTTCAGCTCACGCACCCGGGTGCGAGAGGCGGCCACGGCCAGCCACGCGACCGCGCCGATGGCGACGTACGGCCACGCGGCCTCGTTCCGGGCCAGCTCCAGGGCCCGCGAGAAGTACGCGGCCGCGCCGAAGAGCAGCGCCGCGCTCGCCAGCCCGAGGACGGCCCGCTCGCCTCGTGGCGCAGTCGCGGGTGGATTCGGGAGGAACACCGCCACGGCGCCGCCCCGGGCTCGCGCCGCCGCGACCGCCCACGCCAGCGAAGCCGCTGCGAACGCCCCGGCAGCCAGCGCGGAGTGGTGCTCGTAGGGCCGCACAAACATGAGCGGCACGGCCGCCAGTATCAGGGCGTACGGCCAGCCCACGGAACTGAGAGCGGTGCGGCGCCGCCACCACGGCTCCGTCGCTTCGATGACCGCCGCCGACCCGAGCGCGGGCCAGGCCCAGTGCGCGGCCGAGACGTCGAGTATGAACAGCAGCGACGCGAGTCCGACGCTGGCGGTCACGGGGACGCCGAGCCAGGAGTAGTCGTTGCGGCTGACGACGGCGTCCCAGGCGAAGGCCGCGAAGACGAAGCCGTAGGCGGCGGGCAGTTGCCATGCGTCCGTTCCGTTCGCCCAGGCGTGGGCGTGCCCGAAGGCGAGTGCGGCGCCACCGCAGAGGGCGGCGAGCCCGCGCCAGCCGGCGAGGTAGCCGGGCTGCACGGCGAGCGTTGCCGCGAGTGCGCCGGCGCCGAGCATGACAGCCTCCTGCCCGTTGTGGCCGAAGGCGGTGGCGACCGCAACGGCCATCGAGACAGCGCCCGCGGGCCCCAGGATGCCGTGCAGCTCGGGCGCGCGGCGGCCGAGCGCGGCCGACGCCAGCCAGGCGGCGACGGCCAGTCCCGCAAAGCCCCAGGCGCTCTCGGGGAAGCTCCAGTCGAACGCCTTGTCGACGAAAGCCACGCTTCCCATGGCGAGGGCGGCGGCGCCCCAGGCCAGCACGCGGCGTTCGAGCACGGCGTCGCGGGCTTCCGCGCGCCCGCTGATGGCGGAGACGATGGCGCCGTTGCTGAAGACGGCGGCGACGAGCCAGAGGACCGAGGCAGCGCCGAGTGCCCCTGCTCCAGCCCACGGCGCGTGCAGGTAGACGCCGATGAAGCTCAGTGGGACCAGCGCACCGAGGATGGCGTAGGGCCAGCCGGCCCCGGCGATCTTCGGCTTGCGCGACCACCAGGGCTGGGTCAGCTCGATGGCGAGGGCGAAGCCCGGCGCGGGCCAGGCCCAGTGCTCCATCGGGACGCCCATGAACCAGAGCGTCGCGCCAGCGCCGGCGCCGCCCGCCGCGGGGACGCCGAGCCAGGAGTAGTCGTTGCGGCTGACGACGGCGTCCCAGGCGAAGGCCGCGAGGACGAAGCCGTAGGCCGCGGGCAGTTGCCATGCGTCCGTGCCGTTGGCCGAGGCGTGGGCGTGCCCGAAGAGGAGCGCGCCGCCACCGCAGAGGGCGGCCAGGCCGCGCCAGCCGGCAAGGTAGCCGGGCTGCACGGCGAGCGTTGCCGCGAGTGCCGCGGCGCCCAGCATCATGGATTCCTGGCCGCTGTGGCCGAGGGCCACGAGAACCGCGATACCAACTGCAGCCGCGCCCGACGGCCCGAATATGCCGTTCAGGGCCGGGGCCTTGCGCCCCGTGGCCGCCACCAGCAGCCAGCAGGCCACGCCTGCGACGAGGTACGACCACGCGACCGCGAGCCGCTCCCATTCGAACGCCCGGCCGACGTAGGCGAGGGAGACGAGCGCCAGGGCGCCTGCTCCGAGCGCCAGCCAGCGCTGCTCGAGGACGTTCGTCCGCTCGCCGGTCTTCCTGGTCACGAGCGCCGCCAGGGCGCCGCGCGCGAGCACGGAGGCTCCCGCCCAGAGGAGCGCTGCCGCAGCGAACGCGCCCGCGGCCGTCTCGGGTTCGTGACGGAACGGGCCGATGACGGCCACGGGCGCCAGTGCGAGCGTCAGCACGGACGGCCACCCGGCCTTGCCCGGCAGTCCGCGTCCACGCCACCACGGCTCGGCCAGGACGAGGGCCGCGGCCGTCGCGAGGGCGGGCCACGCCCACTGCGCCTGCGGCACGTCCAGCACCCAGAGCGTGGACGTCGCGAGGCCGGTGACCGCGCCAGGGACAAGCAGCAGGGCCGGGTCGTAGCGGTCGACTCCGCCCGCCCAGAGCGCTCCTGCAAGTACGACCGCGTAGGTGACCGGCAATTCGACGCCCTGGATACCGTGTGCTTCGGCAGCGAGATGCGCGCCCGCGATCCCCAGCCCGGCCGAGGCCAGAGCGAGCCCGCGCCACCACGAGCGGTGGGCCGGCTGGATGCGGACCAGCGCGAGGTAGCCGAGCCCTGCGGCGGCGATCGCGCAGCCCGTCCATTCGAACGGGAAGAGCGAGGCGGCCCAGAGGCCCGTCGCGACCGTGGCGGCCAGCAGCGGCGGCAGGACAACGCCGGCCGCGAGCCAGCGCCACGTCAGCCAGGCAGCCACGGCGCCGGCGGTCACCATCGCGTAGGTCGAAGGCAGCGCCGCGCGCTCTCCGCCGGCAAAGGCTGTGACGTGCGCCGCGACCAGCGCCGCACCGGCGACCGTGGCCGCCAGCGTCGCCCATTCGACCGCCCGCTTGCGGTTCACGGCGCCCACGCCAAGGTAGCCAACTGCTGTCAGCGCCACCCACAGCGTTGCCCAGTCGCCCGTGCCAAGATGCGCAACCTCAGCCGCCCAGGCCGAGGTGCCCACCGTGCCCGCGCCAAGCGCCGGCAGCAGGAAGTACGCCGGGACCGAGTTGTAGCGGTGGGCGCTTGCGAACACCCCGGGGATGAGAATGGCGAGCGTGATCGGCAGTTCACCGCGGAAGTAGTCCTGCTCACTCGCGAGCACCGCGCAGGCGATGGCCCAGCCGAGCGCCGGGACCCCCAGCACGGCCGCCGGCCACTCCGTCAGCCGCCGGTGGCCGCGGTACCGGTAGCAGCCCAGCAGGTTGATCACCGTCGCCGTGGAGGCGTACCACGCGCCGTACCACTCTCGCCCGATCTGGAGCGTGGCCGCCAGCGAGCCCCAGGCCACGAGCGCCGCGAGCGTGCCCGGGATCAGATAGAAGCGGCCGTAGCCGCGCAACGCCAGGAACAGGTAGAGCCCGGCGGTCGTCGTGCTGCAGGCCAGCCACACCTGCTCGCCCGGCACCTCCCGGTCACCGAGGACGTCTACCCAGAGCAGGACGAAGTTCAACGGCGTCAGCAGCGCGCCCAGCGCAGTGAACACCGGCGAAGCCTCCTGCACCCGGCGCCACCGCCGGATCGAAAGCCCCATCACCAGGAAGGCAATGGTGTAGACAGCGAAGAACGACGACTTCACGCCAGCTGCGCCTCCCCCATAGTTCACGAAGAGGATCGCCGCGATGACGAGCATGAAGGCGCCCAGGTAGAGCAGCAGGTCCGCCTGGCGCTTCGCAGCCCAGGCACGGACCAGCTTGTTCACGTCCACCGGCGGCTTCGTGCGTACGGGCTTCGGCTTGGGTGGGGCCACCGGGCGGGGGGCCGCAACCGGCCGGGGCTGGATCGCCGCACGCGGCGGGATGGCGGCCCGCATGGTAGTCGCTGCCGCGGGGGCCACGTGCGCCGCCGCCGGGGTCATGCGCGGGGCCATGGGCGTCGCTGTCACGGGTGCTGCCACCGGCCGGGCCGTTGGTTGCGGCAGCCGGCGGCGCGGTGGCCGGATCGCGAGCACGCGCTCTTCGTACACCTGGCGGATCCGCTGGTAGGTTGCCGAGTCGAGCAGATTCCTGCGCCGTGAGTCGGTAAGCTCGTTCAGGAACCGCACGAGGAAGTGCAGGTCGGCCGGGGGGTTTGGCGTCCACCGCGCATGGCAGTTCGGGCAGCTCGGCTCCGCTTCGAACATCTCGCCGCATTGCGGGCAGTACCGCCGCAAATGCTCGCCCTGGTTTCCGGGACTCGTGTCGTCTGCCATCGCAGTGCTCCCCGCCGGGATGCATCCGGCCGGCCACTCGGCCATGGACCGGGCGCACCCCGTCTGGGCACACTCTGGGGCCCGACGGCCCCCGGGCCTATGGACACTCGTACCATTCCTTCTGGTGCATGTGACTCATTCTTGGCCGTCCCGCACCCGCTCGTGCGTGCCGCCGGCCGCCGACGCACGGGCAGCCGTGCGTCGCTCGTTACGCCTGCGGGCGTGGCCCGGCGCTTCCGAGGTCCCCGGCCCGCCACTCACCGCTCTTGCCACCCCGCTTCTCCAGCAGGCGCACGCCCTCGATGCGCATTCCCCGGTCGACTGCCTTGCACATGTCGTATACCGTCAGCGCGGCGACGCTCACGGCTGTCAGGGCCTCCATCTCCACGCCCGTCTTCCCTGTCGTGCGGACGCGGGCGGTGATGCGCAGCCTGCTCTCTCTCTCGGGCTCCAGGTCCACCGTCATCCCGGTGACGGGCAGCGGGTGGCACATGGGGATGAGCTCGCTCGTGCGCTTCGCCGCCATGATGCCCGCGACGCGCGCCACCGCCAGCACGTCGCCCTTCGGCACGCCGCCCGCCTGGATGAGCGCGAGCGTGGCCGGCTCCATCACGACGAACCCCTCGGCGACCGCTTCGCGCGCCGTGTCGGCCTTCCCCGAGACGTCTACCATGCGCGCGGCGCCCCGCTCGTCGAGGTGCGAGAGACCGTCAGCGCCCATGCTGGCGCCGCCACATGACCGTCTCGTAGCCGTAGACCAGCCCGTAGGCGACCGCTCCCACCGCAAGCCCTCCGGGCACGCCCAACCACGAGTTGACCCAGGTGTCGGTGGCGATGATCCCAATCCCGGCGCCCGCGAGGAACGTGAAGAACGCTGCCCGCCGCCGCTCGGTTTCGAACTGCTCCCGTAACTGCGATTTCACGGCTGCCACGGGCCGCAGTATACCCGCCGGCGCCAGGCTCCCGCCTATTGCTTCGGGTGGTCGAGGAAGAACTGCCAGATGACCTCGCTCGCGGAAATCTCGTGCGTCGTGAAGCCGACGCCCCCGGTCTCGTCGTCCGAGCCGGGCCAGGTGTGCCCTCCGCCGTCGACGATGAAGAGTTGCACGTCCTCGCCGTTGCAGCCTTCGTAGGTGACGCTGCGCACGTGCTCCTCCACCTGCTCTGCCACGGCGTCGCCCGTGCAGCCGTCGTGCCGGGCCCACTCCTCCATCGCTGGTTCCGCCGAGTCGAACGGAACGTTGAAGTCGTCAGTGCCGTGGAAGGAGATCACGGGCACCGCGCCTTCGTCGCAGTCCGAATAAATCACCCCCGCCACGGGCGCGACCGCGGCGAAGATGCCCGGCAAACGGCAGCCCACGAGCGCCGCCATCTCCGCGCCGTTCGACATGCCCGTAGCGAACACGCGTCCCGGGTCGACGCACAGCTCCTTCTGCAGCTGGCCCAGGAGCGTGACCGTGAAGTTGATGTCGTCCCAGCCGTTCTCGTCGTACACCCCGGGGATGTCCCAGCCGCGCGGGTCCGAACTCCCTTCCGGCGTCACCAGGATGAACTGCTCGCGGTCGGCGATGGGCACGAAGCCGCTGTAGGCCTCCTGCTGCGCCGCGTCCCGCGCGAAGCCGTGGAAGTTCAGCACGAGCGGTGTGCGCGCGAACGCGTCGTAGCCCACGGGGATGTGGAGCCGGTAGTCCCGCGGGCCGTCGACTGTCTCGACCGTCTCGACCGCGTCTCCCGGCACGCGCACCAGCCCGCAGCCGCCCGCCAGCGCCGGTGGCGATTCGGGCACCGCGACGGCTCCCGGCGGCATGACCGCGTCGCCAACAACGATTCCGCCGCCGTCGGCGCCCGCCTCCGGAGCTTCATCCGGCCCGCCCGTGGGTGTGGCCTCGGCCGTGGCGGTGGTACTCAGCCCGGGCGCTACCTGCGTCCGAAGTGTCACGCTGACCCGTGCCCTGGCCTGGCCTCCGTTCGAGTTAGCGGCGAGCGTCAGGCTCAACGCAACTGCGGCGCCCGCCACTCCGAGCGCCAGGACCAGCAAGCCTGCCTTCACCCCCCCAGTATCGCCCATCAACCCTTGGAGGCTCCTGCACGACGATGAAGCTCTTGCGAAATCGTGTCTCCGGGCGTCCCGGTGCTTCCCCTGCACCGGCGGCCCGGTAGAGTGGAAGCAATGACGGACGCCACCGGCCTCGGCCACCTCGCGCCAGCGGTCGAAGCCCGCCTCGCGGCGCTCGAACGCGACCGCGTCGTGGAGCGCACCTGGGAACGGGACCACACCGTGTGGAAGCCGGACCCACAGGAGATCACGGACCGCCTCGGGTGGCTCACCTTGCCTGACGCGATGGCGCCGCAGGCCGCGGACCTCCAGTCGTTCGCCCGCGGGGTCGCCGCCGAGGGCTACACCTCCGCGCTCCTCCTGGGCATGGGCGGTTCGAGCCTCGCCCCTGAGGTACTGCAGGCGACTTTCGGCACCGCGCCGGGCATGCTCGCGCTGCAGGTGCTCGACTCCACCAGCCCGGCGCAGATCACTCGTGTAGAGGCCGGGCTCGACCTCGGCCGCACGCTCTTCGTCGTCTCCAGCAAGAGCGGCGGCACGATCGAGACGCGCAGCCAGCTCGCCTACTTTTGGGAGAAGCTTCCGGACCCCCGCCATTTCGTCGTGATCACCGATCCCGGCTCCTCGCTCGACGCCCTTGCGAGCGAAATGGGTGTCCGCCGCGTCTTCCTCAACTCCCCGGACGTCGGCGGACGCTACTCCGCGCTCTTGTTGTTCGGTCTCGTACCGGCGGCGCTCGCGGGCGTCGACGTCGCGCGCCTCCTCGAGGGCGCCCGCCAGATGCAGCATGCCTGCGAGCCGGGAGTACTCGCCGCTGCCAACCCCGGAGCGTGGCTCGGTGCGGTCATGGGCGAAGCCGCACTCGCGGGCCGCGACAAGCTCACGCTCGTGCTGCCTCCCGCGCTTGCCGCGCTGGGCTGCTGGATCGAGCAGCTCGTTGCGGAGTCCACGGGCAAGGAAGGCCGGGGCATTCTCCCGGTCGAGGGCGAGCCCCTCGGCGCCCCGGGCGTGTATGGCGGCGACCGCCTCTTCGTCGCGGTTGGGGACGCCCCCGGGCTCGACGCGCTCGAACGCGCCGGTCATCCCGTCGTGCGCCTCCCCGCGGTCGACCCGTACCAGCTCGGCGCCGAGTTCTTCCGCTGGGAATTCGCGACGGCCGTCGCCGGGCACGTCCTCCAGGTCAACCCGTTCGACCAGCCCAACGTGCAGGAAGCCAAGGATGCCACGGCCCGGATGCTGGCCGGGGAGCTTGTCGACACCAACTCCGAGCCTCTCGGGGCCGTCCTCGCGACAGTGCGGCCCGGCGGCTACCTGGCCATCCTCGCCTGCCTCGACCGCGACGCCGGAAACGAGGCGCGCCTCGCAGCCGTCCGGCGGGAGTTGCGCGACCGCTACCGTGTCGCCACGACGGTTGGCTTCGGGCCGCGCTCCCTTCACTCGACGGGCCAACTGCACAAGGGCGGCCCGAAGAACGGCGTCTTCCTCCAGGTCGTCGCGCCTCCCGGGCTGGACCTCGCGATCCCCGGCCAGCCGTACGGCTTCGGCGAGCTCTTCCGCGCGCAGGCCGACGGCGACTTCGCCTCGCTCAGGGCTCACGGCAGCCGCGTGGCTCGCGCCACACTCGCGGAGTTGGAGTCCGCCATTCTCCGCTCGCGCAACCACCCCGGCGCAATCTAGAATCGGCAATCCAGCGTCGGCATTCCGCTATCAGGAGGCTTCCCATGTGGCTCCGGCTCCGCCAGATCGCCCTCGTCGCCAACAAGCTCGAACCCGTCCTCGACGACCTGCGCGAGGTCCTTGGCATCGAGGTCTGCTTCCGCGACCCCGGCGTGGGCCGCTACGGGCTCGAGAACGCCCTCCTGCCCATCGGCAACACCCTCCTCGAAGTGGTCGCGCCCATCGAGGAGAACACCGCTGGCGGCCGCTACCTCGAACGGCGCGGTGGCGACGGCGGCTACATGGTCATCACGCAGTGCGACGACAACCGCCCGCGCCGCAAGCGCGTCGACGACCTCGGGGTGCGCCTCGTGAGCAAGTTCGAGACGCATGAGTTCCGCAACATGCAGTTGCATCCCAAGGACACCGGCGGCTCGTTCTTCGAAATCGACGAGCAGCTTGGCCCCGGCGCCCACGACCCGGACGGCCCCTGGGACCCGGCTGGCGGCGCGGGCTGGAAGGCCGCGCAGCGTCTCGACCGCGTCACGGGCGTCGCGGCCGCCGAGATGCAGTGCGACGACCCCGCGAAGACTGCCGCCCGCTGGGCCGAGATCGCCGAGCTCCCCGTGGGCCGCGACGCCGCGGGGAACGCCGCCATCAAGCTCGACAACGCCACCCTCCGCTTCGTGCCCATCACCGACGGACGGCCCGAGGGACTCGGCACTCTCGACCTGAGCGTGGCCAACCGCTCCGCCGTCATCGAAGCCGCGAAGCGCCGCGGCTGCTACCGCCGCGACTCCCAGGTCTACCTTTGCGGTATGCGTATGAATCTCGTATGAGCGCCTACATGGACATCCAGGTCGAAGTCGAAGACCCGGTCGCCATCATCCGGCTCAACCGGCCAGAGAAGCTGAACGCGCTCACCTACCACACGCTCGCCGAGTTCCGCCAGGCCGTAAACGAGCTTTCAGCAAACCCGGCGGTGGTCGGGATCGTCATCACGGGCAACGGCCGCGGGTTCTGCTCAGGCCTCGACTCTCTGACGCTCGCCGAGACCACCGCCGACGGCGGCCGCTCCCGGCGCACCTCGACCGAGGCCGAAGGCGCCGAGGTCCCCGGGCTCTTCACCTATCTCCTCTCCGTGCCCAAACCGGTGATCGCGGCGGTCAACGGCGTGGCCGCGGGCGGAGGGCTCGTGCTGGCGACGATGTGCGACGTCCGCATCGCCTCGGCGGCGGCGAGCTTCCTCACGGTGTTCCTCAAGCGCGGGCTCGTCGCCGAGCACGGCACCAGCTGGAACCTGCCCCGGATGCTGGGGCCCGGCCGCGCCCTCGACCTGCTCTGGACGAGCAGGCGCGTCGACGCCGCGGAGGCGTACCGCATTGGCCTCGTGGAGTACCTCTGTGAGCCGGAGGCCCTGCTCGACCGCGCGCGGGACTACGTCCGCCAGGTCGCCGCGAACGCCGCGCCGATGACCGTTGCCGACACCAAGCGGCTGGTCTACCGCCACCTGGGCATGGGCTACCCGGAGGCGTTGCGTGACGCCGACACGGTGCAATGGGACGCGGTCGCGCGCGCGGACGCTCGCGAAGGCGCCCAGGCCCTGCTCGAAAAGCGCGAACCGCACTTCCAGCGGCTCGGGAGCGCCTGAGGTCCCTCACCCCCCGTCCCCCTCTCCTCTGAAAATAGCGAGCATGAAGGGGACCAGGAGACCTCGGGGTGGGCGAACCGCGAGGAGCCCAAGTGGCTCCCTGACGATCAGTACCCCGACTGTCAGGGAGGGGGCGATCGCCAGCGGCGAACTGGCCCGGAGTTGTCTGCGAATCACGAGCGCATGACGGGCGGCACCCTCCCTGACAGTCGGGGTACTGACCATGTGCTCACGGCCGAGACCCCGTAGCCCGCGCCACCCTTTCGTCGGCAGCACTGGCAGTGGCCATTTCGTTTCCCGCTTCGCGGGCGACGGGGAGATTCGGTTGACGCGCCCTACTGGAACAGCGCGCCCACCGACTGACCCGAGTGGATGCGCGCGATGGCGTCGCCGAACTGCGGCGCTACCGGGATAGTGGTCATATTCGGCAGCCGCCTGTCTTCGGGAAGCGGCACGGAATCAGTGATGACGATCTCCCTGGCGTCGAGCGCCTGCAGCCGCTGTACGGCCTGGGGGCTGAGCACCGGGTGGTAGCAGCTGATGATCAGCTCGCGCGCGCCGTTCTGGCGAAGCGCGTTCACCGCGGAGACAATCGTCCCTGCCGTGCTGATCTCGTCATCGAGGATCAGGCAGTTCCTGCCGTCCACCTCGCCGATGACGTGCATCGCCTCGGCCGTCTCGGAGTTGCCGATGCGCCGCTTGTCGATGATCGCGAGGGGCAGGTCGAGCCGGACAGCGAGGTCGCGCGCCCGCTTTTCGCCGCCGACGTCCGTCGCCACGACCGTGTAGTCCTGCAGCCGCTGCGTCTTGAAGTAGGCGCTCACCGGGTAGAGCGCATTGAGCTCGTCCAGGGGGATGTTGAAGAACCCCTGGATCTGGCCCGCGTGCAGGTTCATCGTCAGCACCCGGTCGCACCCTGCCGACTCGAGCATGTTCGCGATGAGGCGGGCGGTGATGGGGACGCGCGGCTGGTCCTTCTTGTCGCTGCGGCCGTACGCGTAGTACGGGATGACGGCCGTGATGCGCCCCGCCGAGGCCCGCTTGGCGGCGTCGATCATGATCAGCAGTTCCATGATCGACGTGTTCACCGGGCTAGAAAACGGCTGGACCAGGTACACGTCCCGCATCCGGACGTTCTCCTGGTACTGCACGAAGATGTTCTCGTTGGAAAATTCGAAGACGTCGACCCGGCCCAGCGGGCGCCCGATGCGGGCGCAAATGGCCGCCGCCAGCTCCGGGTGAGCGCGGCCAGAGAAGATGGCGAGGTCGTTGTACAACGGAGTGCGGCTCCCCCGCGCGCCCTGGCGTGCCGTGCGCGCCCAGGTTCCGAAGTTAGCATGGCCCCGCCGGAGGGCATAGCGCGGGGGCGGACGCATCTGTCGTGCGGGCCGGCGTCTGCCACCCGCACCCACAAAAGGGCGCGACTCCTGAGCGCGACGGTGGGGAGGAGTCGCGGCCCTCCGTGGCCGCGGACAGGTGATCATCTCAGGCGCGTCGCTCAGACCGCGTGCTGCGGACAACAGCGCGGGCCGGGATCAGCCCACCCGCGCCCACAGAGGGGCGCGACTCCTGCCACCTACCGGCGGGCGATTACTCGATGTCGACGGTCGCGCCCGCGTCCGCGAGCTTCGCCTTGATGGTCTCAGCCTCGGTCTTGCTGATGCCTTCCTTGACCTTCGTGGGAGCAGCCTCCACCAGGTCCTTGGCTTCCTTCAGGCCCAGGCCGCTCACGACCTCGCGGATGGCCTTGATCACGTTGATTTTGTTGTCGCCAAACGACTTGAGGACAACGTTGAACTCGGTCTTCTCTTCTTCCGGCTCTGCAGCAGCGGCAGCGCCGCCGCCCGCCGGAGCTGCCGCCATCATCATCGGCGCCGCCGCCGTGATGCCGAACTCCTCTTCGATGGCCTTGTTCAGGTCACGGAGCTCCAGCAGAGTCATGCCCTTGATGATTGCGAGTGCATCTTCGACTTTGGTTGCCATGTATCAGTCCCTCGTACGTTCTGTCTGAATCAGGAAGCGCCGCTTCAGGCGGCGCCCTGTGCTTCGAGCTGGTTCGCGCGCGCTTCGACAAGCCCGGCGAAGTTGCGCATGGAGGCCTGCAGGAGCCCCACGAGGTTATACAGCGGGCTCTGCAGCTTGCCCACGACGTCGGCGATGAGCTGCTCTTTCGAGGGCAGCGTCGCGAGGCTTTCGACTTCGGCCCGGGAGAGCACTTTGCCCTCGAGCCAGCCGCCGTGGATGACGATCTGCATGCGCCGGGTGCGCAGGTGCTCCGCGAGCAGCCTCACCGGCGCGATGGGGTCGCCAAAGCCGATGGCGAGGGCTGTGGGGCCCTGCAGCAACTGGCTCATCTCGGCGCGGCCTGCCTGCTCGGCGGCCATCGCGGCGATCGTGTTCTTAACGATGTTCACTTCGACGTTCGCCGGGCGCAGGGCGCGGCGGAGGTCGGTGAGTTGGGCGACGGTAAGGCCACGATAGTCGGCGCTAATGGCGATCGAGGCCCGCGCCATGCGGTCCCTCGTCTGAGCCATCATTGCGACCTTCCGTGGGGTCGGCATAGGCGTCCTCCGGCAATGGCGCCACGCACCGGCAAGGCGCGGGCAGTGTCGTCCGGGCACGGAGAACGAAAATCCCTGCCGCCGGGGCAGGGACGCGAGCGCAGGCGCCAGACGGCGGTGCGACGTACCTTGCCTCGGCAGGCGCCTTTCGGCATTGTCCCCCGCCATCGCTGGCGGTCGCATCGGGACCTGCGGTCTCCGGCTCTTTGATTGTCAGCATGTACCGTACGACAGCCGCGCGCCACGCGCCACCCGAACTGGCCAGGGCGGTCGCCGGCAGCCCCACGAATCGTCCTCGGCGCGCGATCGAAACAGTACCCCGACTGTCAGGGAGGGGGCGATCGCCAGCGGCGAACGGGCCCGGCGCCGTCTGCGAATCACGAGCTCGGGACTGGCGGCCCCCTGCCTGCCGGTCGGGGTACTGTTCACGTGCTCACTGCCCCGGCCCCGGTGACACTAGCCGCCGGAGGCCGGAAGCTAACAGGCAGATGGACCCGGAACGCCGCACCTACTTCTCGCAACGCCTCGCCCTCAACTACTGCGTCTGGGGCGACGAAGCCAGGCCGCCGCTGCTGCTCATCCACGGCACGCGCGACCATGCCCGCAGCTGGGACCGGACCGCCGAGGCGCTCACTGACCGCTACTGCGTGTACGCCCCGGACCTCCGCGGTCACGGCGACTCCCAGTGGGCCGTCGGCGGCGACTACTCGATCATCGACTACGCGCTCGACATCCATGCCCTTGGCGAGGCCGTCGGCCGCCCGCCCTATACCGTCGTCGGGCACTCGCTCGGTGGCGGCGTCGCCCTGCAATACGCCGGCACCTTCCCGGAAAACGTCACGAAGCTCGTCACCATCGAAGGCCTGGGCGGCCTCGGCTGGGCTTCCGGCAACCGTCGCCCCGCCCACGTGCGCATGCGCGAATGGGTCGAGAGCATGCGCCGCCTGGAAGCCCGCCGCCTGCCGGGCTACCCCGACATCGGAGCGGCGACCAGCCGCATGGTGGAGGCGAACGCGCACCTCTCGCCGGAGCTGGCCGGGCACCTCACCCGCGAAGGCGTACGGCCGGCCGAGGACGGCGGCTACACGTGGAAGTTCGACAACTTCACGCATGCGGGCTCGCCGTATGAGTTCAACATGGAGGATGCGCGCGACCTCTGGAACCAGATCCGCTGCCCCATTCTCATCCTCTGGGGTGACGAGAGCTGGGGACGCCGCAACGTTCAGCTCGACCTCAGCTCGTTCCATGACTACCGCTCCGTCATGGTCGAACGGGCCGGCCACTGGGTGCACCACGACCAGTTCGACGTGTTCATGCGCCTCGTCAACGACTTCCTGGACGGGTAGATGAGACTCACGAGCCTTCCGCGGCCTGGCCTTTGCAACGCGGCCTCCGGCGCCCAGCGAAGCCTGCGCGTGGCGCTCGCCCTCGCGGCCGCGGCGGCCCTGATGCTGACCGCGTGTGGCGGCGACGACTCCACGGCCACCGGGACCAGCGCGGCGAGCCCGACGTCGACGAAAGCAGCCGCGAGCGGGAGCGCCACCACGTCTGCGACACCGGGCCAGGCCCCGGAAGCCGCTGCCTTTCGCGCCATGACCATCCCGGCCGGCCTCGCCGACGGCCAGTCCCTCGGCAGCCCCACGGCAAAGCTCACGCTCAGCGTCTACGAAGACTTCCAGTGCCCGTTCTGCCTGGCCTTCACCCTTCAGTCGGAGCCGGTGATCATCCAGGAGTACGTCGTCACCGGGAAGGTCCGTTACGAATTCCACAACCTCCCAGTCCTCGGCGACGAGTCGGTCCTCGCGGCGGCGGGCGCAGGTTGTGCCGTCAAGCAGGCCAGGTTCTGGGAATACCACCGGGGGCTCTTCCTCTTGCAGGCAGATGCCGGGCAGCTCAAGAAGGAACGAGTGAACGTCGGCCGCTTCGCCAGGGACGCCCTTGTCGCGCTCGCGGGCGATGCCGGTCTCGACACGGCCGCGTTCAGCACGTGCGTGGGCGCCCCCGCGACGCTCGTCGACCTCAACCAGGAGCTCCGTGGTTCCCAGCAGCTCGGCCTTCGGAGCACGCCGTCGTTCCTCGTCGACGGACAGCCCATCGGCGCGGGCGCGCCGAGCGGCCCGGCTGCCTGGCGCAAGTTCCTTGACGACGCCTTGAAGGGCCGCTGAAGCAATCGAGGCGCGGCGAATACCGCTGGCGGGCGCTAAGCTGTCGCCCATGAAAGCGATCGTCATTACCTCCCACGGCGGCCCCGAAGTCCTCCAGTACCGCGACGTGCCCGACCCGGCGGCCGGGCACGAAGACCTGCTCGTGGCCGTGCGCGCCACCGCGCTCAACCGCGCCGACGTCATCCAGCGCATGGGCGGCTATCCCCAGCCGGGCCCGAAGGCCGAGTTCGAGATCCCCGGGCTGGAGTTCGCCGGCGAGGTGCTGAGCGCCGGGAACCGCGTCGAGGGCTTCGCCGCTGGCGACCGCGTGATGGGCCTGCTCGCGGGCGCGGGCTACGCGGAGCGCGTCGTCATCCACCACCGCGCCGCGCTGAAAATGCCCGCGAACCTCTCCTGGCACGAGGCCGCGGCCCTGCCCGAGGTCTACATCACCGCGCACGACGCGCTCTCGCAGTGCGGCCTGGTAGCGGGCGAATCGGTGCTCGTGCACGCAGTCGGCTCGGGCGTGGGCGTCGCGGCCGTGCAGATTGCGAAAGTGATGGGCGCCTCCTTCGTCGCCGGGACCGCCGGCAGCGAGGAGAAGCTGGCGCGCTCGAAGGCGCTCGGGCTCGACCTCGGGATCGACTACCACGCGGGCGACTTCGCCGCCGCCGTGTTGCAGGCCACCGGCGGGCGCGGCGTCGACGTCGTGCTCGACGTCATCGGGGCGCAGTACTGGGAGCAGAACATGAAGGCGCTCGCGCCGAAGGGCCGCATGGTGCTCGTCGGATTGATGGGCGGCGCGACCGCCCAGGCAAACCTCGGCATGCTGCTGATGAAGCGCCTGCAGGTGCGCGGCACCACCCTGCGTGCGCGCCCGCTGGAGGAGAAGGCCGCAGCTACCCGCGCCTTCGACAAGAGCATCCTGCCGCACGTGGCGAACGGCCGCGTGAAAGTAGTCGTCGACCGCGTCTTCCCGCTCGCGGAGGCGGCCGACGCCCAGCGCTATCTCGAGACGAACGCCAACTTCGGGAAAGTCGTCCTCGAAGTCTCCGGCTGACGGCCCTCTCCCACTCCGTAGGCGAGGCCGGGGTACTGATGACGTGCGCGACCGGGGGGCGCGGGCACGCCGCACCGGATTGCCACCGAACCGCCGCCCGCGCAGGTCTGCACCATCCCCCTTCTCAATCCGTATCTGCATACAGGCGACCTTCTGACCAGAGGAAGCCTGGCGACAATGTCCTCCCCGTCGCAAGGGGGCGTGGTCAGAACCTTCAGGCCACGCCCCCACCAAACTCCTCCGGCAAGCCCGGCGCAGCGCGTGCACAGGTCCCCCGGGCGATTTCTTCACAATTCCGTTGCCCTGCTATCCCGATCGTGCCACCATACAAACCGGTGGCGGCTATCCCGGGATAGGAGCGCTTGTGACATTCCCAGCAGGCCAGGAAGAGTTCCCGGCGGTCTGCCCGTATCTCGGGCTGGCTGACGACGCCGATTCTCACGCGACCTTCGCCACCGAGGCGCACCGCTGCTACCGCCTCGAAAACCCCACGCGTATCGCATCGCCGCACCAGGAGTCCTACTGCCTGGGCGCCAACCACACGACCTGCCCCGTCTACCGCGGCGAAGGGATCGGCGGCGCCGCTCCTGCTGCGGCGGTGCCCCCGGTGACAGTCCAGGGCCCTGCGCGCGAACCGCGAGGCCGGCCGCCACGCGAGCAGAAGGCGCCGCCACCGCCTCGCCCGGGGCGCGCCCCTGGCCGTCCTTCTCCCGAGCGCCCGGTGCGCGCTGGCGGCGCCAGTCCGCGTCCCCGCGCGGGCGGCATCAGCATGCCTGTCGCTACGATCGGGCTCTTCGCGCTCGCCATCATCGTGATCGCAATCGCCTTCCTCATCCAGCAGGCCGTGGGCGGTGACGACGGCAAGCTCTCTCCGGCGGACGTCGTCGCAACCAACCAGGCCCAGAAGACCCAGTCACCCGTGGCCACGCAGGGCAACCAGACCAAGGCGCCGACGGGCACGCCCGGGACGGCGACCGGCAGCCGCACCGCCGGCGCCACCGGGACGGCTGCGACCACGGGCACGCCCGGGACCACTACCGCCACAAAGACCCCCGGCGCCGGCGGCAAGACCTACGTCGTCAAGGCCGGTGACTTCTGCGGCACCATCGCCGAGTCGCAGGGAGTGACGCTCCAGGCGCTGCTCGACGCCAACAAGATGACCGAGGCCGACTGCACCAAGCTTCAGCCCGGGCAGGAACTCAAGATCCCCTGACCGGCGCCGTCTCGATTTCTTGCTGCGCATACCACGCCGCTTCGTCGACACGCGGCGGCATTTCGCGCTCCAGGTGGTGCTCTCGCACCCATTCCAGGCGCGCTTCCCAATGGTCCGGGTGGCAGAGCCACCGCCTCTTGCGCTCGTCCACCCACTTCCAGTCGGCCCAGCAGAGCAGCGCGAGGTCGAGGTCGCGCCGGGCGAGCCGCCGCACCTCGGCCATGATCGGCGTCCGCTTGCGCTTGCGCGGCTCCACCTTGTCCGCCAGCAGGATGACCTTGGCGAGCAAGGGCATCCTGGCCATGCCTACGGTGTGAGTGCGCACAGCCTCCAGCGCCTCGTCGTCGCGCACCGCGAAGATCTCGCGCAGCACCACCGCCGCGATCGGCCCGTGCAGGATCACGGGGCTCGCCTCGTCCACTTCTCCGATGGGCACGCCCGCCTCGCGTGCCAGCCGCAACTGCTCGCCGGGCCTGTACGAACGGAAGAGGTCATGGCCCCACACGGCCAGCGCTATGCGTCCGGGGTCCAGGTCCCATCGACGCCCCAGGTCCTCCGCCTCCGCCAGCACGCGCTCGACGTGCGCGACCAGCCCCCGAGGGCGCTTCTCCATCTCCGCACGCACCGCTGCGACCTGCTTCGCAATGCCCTTCGCCACTACCGTGCCGCCCTGGAAGCCAACGATCCCGGGGCGCATGCTCCCCTCTCCCCGCGCACGGGGAGAGGGGTTGGGGTTGAGGGCCGCGCCGCCAGCACTAGCCTTCCGGTCCCAACAGCCGCCCGCCGATGAGGTGCAGGTGCAGGTGCGGGATCGTCATGCCCGCCGCCTCGCCGACGTTGAACGCCAGGCGGTAGCCGTGCTCCCACACACCCTCGATGCGCGCGACCTCCTTCGCCAGGCTGAACATCGAAGCCAGCGCCTCGCCGTGGTTCCACTCGAGCTCACGCGCCGTCGGGATGTGCTCCTTCGGGATGACCAGCACGTGGACCGGCGCCCGCGGGTTGATGTCGCGGATGGCAAAGGCCGCGCCGTTTTCGGCCACGCGATCGACCGCGATTTCGCCGCGAGCCATCCGGCAGAAGAGGCAGTCACTCATGGCTTCCGATTCTACGCCGGTGAGGCGAGATCCCTCATCCCCAACCCTTCTCCCACGGAGTGGGAGAAGGGAGTGGCTCCGCCAACAGCTCTGAGGCTCGCTCGCCGCCGGGCATCGCACCCTCCCTGCCGGTCGGGGTACTGCTCACGCGGGTCAGCCGCGCGGCGCTACTGGATAGGCCAGCGGGCGCTCGCCTCGTAGCTGTGAGCGATGGCGTGGTGAATCCACACCTGCGCCATGATCTCCGCTTTCGGCATCTCGTAGCCGCCCAGCGTCACGACCTTCGCCAGGTCGGCTTCGTCCAGCGTGGCAACGTAGGCGGCCGAGACCTTGTGGCCGTCGACGATCGCCTGTGCGACCTCTTCCTTCGACTTCTCCGCCATCCCAGCGATCGCCTTCTCGTTGCCGGAGGCAATCTGCTGCGCGGGCAGGTTCGTCAGCACCCCGGCGTCCAACAGCGGATAGAGCGTGTGCGCCCCGCCCGCCGTTGCGGCCACGTGCCGGAAGGCGTCTCCCGTCGTCCACTGGTGCCCGAGTTGATGGTCCCAGTCCTTGCAGTAGCGGGCTGCCGCCGCGGCGCGCTCTCCGGCGAAGACGATGCCCTGCACGAGCTCTTGTTTCGAAATCACAGTGTCCCTCCGATTGCAGTGTGCGCGATTGTACGGGCCGCGCCGCTGCCGCGTCCGTCCCGACGCGGCTCCGCTACACGTCGCGCGACTCGCCGGGGCTCAGGCTTTGGCCACCGCCAGCACGGCCGCGCCCGCCTGCTCCACGTTCAGCACGTCGGTGTTGACGAGCAGGTCGTAGTGCGTCGGCAGCTCGTGGTCGAGGTGGAAGAAGCGCCGGAAGTAGTCCGCCCGCGCCCGGTCTGAATCATCGACGGTGCGGCGGGCTTGCTCTTCCGTCACTCCCTGGGCCTGGGCGACGCGCTTGACGCGGGTCTCTTTCGAAGCGGTGACCATGATCCGCAGCAGTCCCGCGCGGCCCGCCAGGGGGATGCTCGCGCCGTGCGCCACGATCACGACAAACTGCATGTCCGCGGTCTCGCGGATGACGTCGACGATGAGCTGCTCGTATCCCGGGAGCGCGAGCAGCTCGGGCGGTACGCCTTCGCCCGCGCCCGCCAACGCGCCCGAACGGCCCAGGTTCTCGAGGATGCGCGTGAGCAGCCCCTTGCGCGCTTCCACGCGTTCGATGTCGCCGCGCGTCAGGCCGGCCACGGCCGCGGCGCGGTCAAGGATTTCCGTGTCGACGTAGCGAAACCCGAACGAGTCCGCCAGCGTCGAGCCAAGGTCTTCGCCCCCGGCCCCGAGCGTGCGCGAAATCGCGATGACGTTGAACTGCAAGGCGTGTCCCCCGCTAATGGATGTCCCTCGTTATACAGCGCCGGGCGTCCAGCGTCCGTTCTGCGGCGACCGGGGAGGGCTCCTACCAGCCGCGCGTCGCCAGCAACTGCTCCTGGGGCAACGACTTCACGGCCAGTCCCGGCATCGCCTTGCCGAGCCCCGTGCTGACGCGTGCGATCACGTCCGCGTCCATGTAGTGCGTCGTCGCTTCGACGATCGCCTTCGCCACCAGCGCCGGGTGCTCCGACTTGAAGATGCCTGAGCCGACGAACACGCCGTCGGCGCCCAGGCGCATCATCAGGGCGGCGTCCGCGGGCGTCGCGATCCCGCCGGCGGCGAAGTTCACCACCGGCAGGCGACCCTCGCGCTTCACCTGCTTCACCAGCTCCACCGGGGCGGCGATCTCCTTCGCCATCGTGTAGATCTCGTCGTCGGGCATGTTCTGGATGCGGCGGATGTCGTCGTGCACGGCGCGCATGTGGCGCACGGCCTCGACGATGTCACCCGTGCCGGCTTCGCCCTTGGTGCGGATCATGGCGGCGCCCTCGCCGATGCGGCGCAGCGCCTCGCCGAGATTGCGGCAGCCGCAGACGAACGGCACGGTGAAGGCGTGCTTGTCGATGTGGTGCGCCTCGTCCGCGGGCGTGAGCACCTCTGACTCGTCGATGTAGTCGACCCCCAGCGCCTGCAGCACGTCGGCCTCCACGAAATGGCCGATGCGCGCCTTCGCCATGACGGGGATGGTCACGGCCGCGATGATCCCGCGGATCATCTCGGGGTCGCTCATGCGCGCCACGCCGCCGTCCTTGCGGATGTCCGACGGCACGCGTTCGAGCGCCATCACGGCGCATGCCCCGGCCTCTTCGGCGATCCGGGCGTGCTCGGGCGTGACGACGTCCATGATCACGCCGCCTTTCAGCATCTGGGCGAGGCCCACTTTTACGGCCCACGTGCCGGTCTGCGTCATCTCACTGCTCCCGTGGCGCGCCATGCAGCGGCGCGCGATTCCATTGTGGTTCGCATGGTATCGCGAACCGCCGAAAGGAGTAGGGCCACTTTCGCAGCCCGGGATTCACGCGTCGCGGGCCAGCAGCCGGGCTGGAGGTGCTCCCGCCGGACATCTGCGTTTACCCTGTCGTCATGGCAAAGCCCCGTGTCTCCGCCGGCGGCGGCCTCCCGGCCGTCTTCTACAGCCTGAAGAAGGGCCGCGAAGTGGGTGGCTACCGGAAGCTCTACCGCCGCCTGCGTTCGCGCAACGCCTGCAAGACCTGCGCCCTCGGCATGGGCGGTCAGCACGGCGGCATGGTCAACGAAGCCGGCCACTTCCCGGAAGTCTGCAAGAAGTCGATCCAGGCCCAGGCCGCCGACATGGCCCCCGGCATCCCCGAAGCCTGGTTCCGCGCAAACCCGATCGAGCGCATGGCCACGCTCACGTCGCGCGAATTCGAAGCCCTCGGACGCCTGACCTTCCCGCTCGCGGCACGCGACGGCGACACCCACTTTCGCCGCGTCCTGTGGGACGAGGGGCTCGCGCTCGCCGCGGGCGCCTTTGCCGGCCGCGACCCGTCGCGCGTCTTCTTCTACTCCTCCGGGCGGTCCAGCAACGAAGCGGCCTTTCTCGTGCAGCTCGTCGCGCGCGCATTCGGCACGCAGAACGTGCACAACTGCTCCTACTACTGCCACTCCGCGTCCGGGGTCGCGCTCGAGAGCGTCTACGGCTCGAGCGCGGGCTCCGTGCAGCTCGAAGACCTGGCGCAGGCCGACCTTGCCGTCGTCGCGGGCGCCAACCCGGCGAGCAACCACCCGCGGCTCATCACGCAGCTCGCCCGTCTGCGCCGCCGCGGCGGCCGCGTGATCGTCGTCAACCCGCTGCGGGAAACCGGTCTGGTCCGCTTTCGTGTCCCCTCCGACCTCCGTTCCATGCTCTTCGGCTCGGAGATCGCGAGCCTCTACCTCCAGCCGCACATCGGCTCCGACGGCGCCCTGTTCCTCGGCATGCTCAAGGCCCTCGACGAACGCGGCGCCGTCGACGGCCCCTTCATCGAAGCGCACACCGAGGGCTGGGAGGCTGCCATCGCGCCCGCGCGCGCAGCTTCGTGGGACTCGCTCGTCGACGCCTGCGGCGTCTCCCGCGCCGAGATCGACCAGGCGACGGAAGCCATCGCCCGGGCCAAGCGGGGCATCTTCCTCTGGGCGATGGGCCTCACACACCACGCCAACGGCGTCGAGACCATCCTCGCGCTCGCCAACGTCGCCCTCGCGCGCGGCTGGCTGGGGCGCCCGGGTGCTGGCCTCTTGCCCATCCGTGGCCACTCCAACGTCCAGGGCGTCGGGACCGTCGGCGTGACCCCTGCGCTCAAGGGCGCGTTCGCCGCGCGGCTCGAGGAGCTCTACGGCATTCCGCCCGCCGAATCCGCGGGCCAGCACACCTACGCCTCGATGGAGGCCGCGGCTGCTGGCAACGTCGACGCGGCCTTTCTCATGGGCGGCAACCTCTTCTCGAGCAACCCGGACCGCGCCTGGGCTGCCGCTGCCCTCCAGCGCATCCCCGTCACGGTCTCGGTCACGACAAAGCTCAACGAAGGCCACGTGCACGGGCGCGGGCGCACGATGGTCATCCTCCCGGCCCTCGCCCGCGACGAGGAGTCCCAGGCCACGACCCAGGAGTCGATGTTCAGCTTCGTGCGCTTCTCCGAGGGTGGCGCCCCGTCTCAGCGCACCAACGCCCGGTCCGAGGTCGAAATCGTCGCTGCCCTGGCGGAGCGCATCCTGCCGCCGGGGCGGTTCGACTGGGCCGCGCTCCGCTCCCACCGCCACCTGCGCGAAAGCATGGCCCGCGTCGTCCCCGGCTACGCCCCGATGGCCCAACTCGACGACACCAAAGTCGAGTTCCCGGTCGAAGGCCGTGCGTTCCCCGAGCCCTCGTTCGCGACTCCCGGGGGCCGCGCGCGTTTCCACGCCACGACACTGGACAACGTTTCGTCACAACCGGGTGAATTCCGCCTCATGACTATCCGCTCCGAAGGACAGTTCAACACGGTGGTGTACGAAGAAGAGGACCTCTACCGGGGGAACCGCCGCCGCGACGTCGTCATGATCGCGGCCGAGGATGCGGACCGCCTTGGCCTCGCCGAGGGGACCAGCGTCAGCGTGACGTCGGAGGCCGGCAGCATGACCGTGGCGGTCGCCATCGTGGCCATCCGGCCCGGCAACCTCGCGATGTACTACCCCGAGGCGAACGCGCTCGTGCCGCGCCGCCTCGACCCGCGCTCACACACCCCGGCCTTCAAGTCGGTGCTCGTGCGGCTCAAGCCAGCCCGGGATGCATAGCGCGAATCGTTCGGCGCTGGCCCCCGGCGAACGGCGCGCGGCGATGCTGTACGCTTGCTCCGCCAACGGAGGAGGCCTGCCATGACGAAGCTGCATTTTGGTGTGACCGTGCCGCAAATCAAGCGCACGTGGGACGAGAGCCAGTCGGCCGCACGCGAGTTCGAGGCGATGGGCTACGACTCGCTCTGGGTGTGCGACCACCTCTACGGCCCGCAGTCGCCGTCCATCCCCATCCTCGAGGCGTGGACGCTGCTTGCGGGCCTCGCGGCGGTGACGTCGCGCGCCGAGCTGGGCACGCTCGTGACGCCCGCGGGCATGCGCAACCCGGCGCACCTGGGGAAGGTCATCGCGACTGTGGACAACATCGCTGGCGGCCGCGTGATCGCGGGCCTGGGCGCGGGCTGGATGCCGCGCGAGTTCACCGACTTCGGCGTGCCGTTCCACTCGACGGGCCAGCGGCTGGCACAACTGCGCGAGACCATCCAACTGCTGAAGCGCATGTGGAGCGAACCCGAGGTGACGCTCGAAGGCAAGTACGTGCAGGTGCGCAACCTGATCTGTGAGCCAAAGCCGCCGCGGCCCGTGCCGGTGCTGGTGGGCGGAGCCGGCGAGAAGGTGACCCTGCGCATCGCCGCCGAGCACGCCGACATCTGGAACAACCTCGCGGGCCACCAGGCCGTCCTCGAACGGAAGGTCGCCGCGCTGCGCGAGCACTGTGCGGCTGTTGGCCGACCCACGAGCGAGGTGACCGTGAGCCAGCAATGTCTCGTGACGATCGCCCCGGACGAGGCCAGCGCCGGCCCGATGATCGACACGGCGAAGAAGATCTTCGGCGGGCACATGGGCGACCCCACTGGGCCGCTCGCCATTGCCGGCAGCCCGGGACGCGTGCGCGAGCAGATCCAGAAGCACGTGGACCTGGGCTGCACGATGTTCGTGATGGAGTTCTTCGGCCGGGACACGAAGGAGCCAGCGAAGCTCTTCGCCGAGACCGTGCTGCCCCACTTCCAGTGACAGGCTGCCAGGCGCGTTGAGCCGGCGCTCCCTCATCCCCAACCCCTCTGGCGCGGCCGTGACACGGTCGGCTGCGGGCTCGGAGCGTCGCCGGGCGTCGCACCCTCCCTCACGGTTGGGGTACTTTTGGCTGGTGCCACGGACCATGGGCCGCGGCGCCAGGCTTGGGCAGGCTCCCAGGCGGTGCGCGCTCCCGTCGATCCCGCGCTCGATCAGTACCCCGACCGTGAGGGAGGGTGCGATGCCGCGCAACGATCGAGCCCCAGCCTCCGTTGCCAGGCCCGCAGGCTCCCTTCGCCTACGCGCAGGAGAAGGGAGCCGCTTCGTACGCGGAATGTCCCCGCGACGACGCACGTATTGATCGTGGCCATCGGGGGAAGTAGATCGTGGGGTCGGGGGTGTCCCATGCTGGCGCGTTCACGCAGCCGCTGTACTGTGACCGGATATGACTGACCCTCAGTCGGGCCGGCCGGCGCCTGTCGTCTCTGGCTCCGGCCGCGTTTCGCGGTATCGCGTTGAGTTGCCGAAGGCCGGCATCATCCCCACCGAAGCCGGGCACTTCGAGGCCACCGAGTACGCCGAGCGGCGCGTCGGCTGGAAGGGCCGCTATCTCGGCCTGCGCGACCGCGTGCTGGGCACCACCCTCTCGAGCCACGCGCTCGAGGAAGAGAAGCTGACCAAGGTCAAGGCGCTCGCCGTCTTCTCCTCCGACGCGCTTTCGTCGGTCGCCTACGCCACCCAGGAGATTCTCTTCGTCCTCGTTCTCGCCGGCTCCGGGGCGCTCACGTATTCCCTCCCGATTGCGCTGGCGATTGCAGCGCTGCTCGCGATCGTCATCACGAGTTATCGCCAGACGGTGCGTGCCTACCCCAACGGCGGCGGCTCGTACATCGTCGCGCACGAAAACCTGGGCGCCGCCGCCGGGCTGTTCGCGGCCTCGTCCCTGCTCATCGACTACGTGCTCACGGTCTCCGTGTCGACGGCCGCGGCGATGGACGCGCTCTCCTCGATCAACGAAGGCTTCCGGCCGTACGCCGTCGAGACCGCCGTAGCCGTCGTCGTAACCGTGGCGCTGATCAACCTGCGCGGCCTGCGCGAGTCGGGCTCCATCTTCGCCGTGCCGACCTACGCGTTCCTGGTCGCGTTGGGCACGGCCATCACGGTCGTCTTCGTCAAGGTGCTTATCGACGGCGCGAGCCCGTTCTCAGCCGGCCATCCGAGCGCCCCGCTGGTGAAACAGGAGAGCCTGACAGCCTTCCTCTTGCTGCGCGCCTTTGCCAACGGCTGCACGGCCCTCACCGGGGTCGAGGCGATCAGCGACGGCGTCCAGGCGTTCAAGAAGCCAGCCTCCAAGAACGCGGCGCAGACATTGCTGGCGATGGGGCTGATCCTCGGCACCCTCTTCCTCGGGCTGACGGTGCTCGCGCGGCACTTCGGTTTCGTCCCCAGCGAAGACAACACCATCCCGGCGCAGCTCGGCGCTGAGGCCTTTGGCGACGGGAGCGTCCTCTTCTACGTCCTCCAGGTGATGACGGCGCTCATCCTCATGCTCGCCGCGAACACCGCCTTCGCCGACTTCCCCCGGCTGTCGGCGATCCTCGCGCGCGACGGCTACATGCCGCGCATCTTCCACGCGCGCGGCAACCGGCTGGTGTTCAGCACGGGCATCCTCGTGCTCGCGGGCCTGGCCTGCATGCTGCTCATCTCCTTCAACGCACAGACGACACGGCTGATCCCGCTCTACGCGCTCGGCGTGTTCATCTCCTTCACGCT
>Ga0315281_10002749_pt1 | contig 26056 bp, 17 predicted proteins | sample YL17G07_0_MG_FD_204540 | JGI IMG/M metagenome (GOLD analysis project Ga0315281, IMG submission 204540) | Sediment microbial communities from Yellowstone Lake, YNP, Wyoming, USA - YL17G07_0 | ecosystem: Environmental > Aquatic > Freshwater > Lake > Sediment | place: USA: Wyoming | collected... | reverse complement strand
ATTTTCAAAGATAAAAAAAACAAAGGTTTAAAATGCATTTATTGGCGCGTTTTTTTTTTAAAAAAAAGTCAAGATTCACATGATGTCACAAGTCTTTTTTTGTGCATCATTATCAAGATGGATGATCTCAACCGTCGTTGGATCTCTGGCTTGAACATAAATCTCGTGATCATAGACATTGGCCCGAAAAAACGGATTGTCTTCTTCATATGTGTGCAACATCCCGGTAAAGCCTGTCCACGATTCCTGAATATGGGCCGCAACGTCTTTGGAGAATTGCGTGCATGTTTTTATTGTTTTGACCATGGGCGGGTGCATATTTCTGGGCATGTTGAATCTTCTTTGGTCGGTGAAAAAGATGACGGACATGTAGTTTGCCATGTATGCGGCCCAGTCCACAATCTCCTTGTCTCGGTCTTGACCCGGGCGCCACACAATGTCGATGTTGAGCAGGAGCAGGTCGATTTTTTGCTTGAAGACCCGCGGGTGCAGCGAATCGAGGAACCTTCGGAGATGCAGGTCGTTGGGCCACGGCATCATGATGTTGCGCAGATAGCCGTAGTTGCTGATGTCTCGGCAGTGCACGGCCACCTCGACGAGTTTGGCGACAAACGGCAGGCGATGGGGGTTCTTTATCACCGCGTTGAAGTGCGTGATGTGGCGGTCGTTGGGATCGGCCTTGGCGTGCAGCATGGTTTCGCTGTAGACGTTGCGCATCTTCTGACTCGGCGGGAACGGGATCTGGTCGTTGTGTCGCGTGCTGAACATCAGGAACAGGACGTTGGTGAAGCGCCTGTCGTCGCAGATGAAGCGGAGGCTGATCACCAGGCGTGTGTTGGGCAACACCTCTTTTGCGTAGAACATGGTCTTGAAGTCCACCCAGAACCGCACCAGGTCGGGCTCGTCGAGCGCCGTCACTGTCTCGCTCCTGGGCGGCTCGTGCCGCTGCACTTCTTGCTGCTGCTGCTGCTGCTGCTGCCGCTGCTGTTGCTGTTGCTGTTGCTGTTGCCATTGTTGTTGCTGCTGCGGCGGCAGGAACAGGTGTCCCATCTGGTCGGGCAACAAGCCCACCGACGACGGCAACTCCTGCGAGCGATGCGGCAGTTGCGAGGGTGCTATGAAATTGTCGCTGTCGTCGTCATCATCATTGTTGCGAATCGGTGTGTCCCACGACATGGTGTCTTTTTTATTTTTCTTCTTCTTCTTCTTCTTCTTCTTCTTCTTCTTTTCATTTCACCATCATATATTGGGAATTTTTTTTTCAGTGGTCATGTTGACAAAAAATAAACAAATAAATAAAAAATTGAGGCAGTTTATTCACACCAGCGTGCAGCGGGTGGCGGTCTCCACAACCTTGGGTTTGGGCTGCGGCACCGACTCGAACACGTAGCGTGTGTTGTCCGAGTGCACATAGTCGAAGAAGGCGTCATGTTCCGCAGAGTTGCTTTTGATGTAGGTGATTTTTGCGCCGTATGTGGCAATCTGCACGTCGCGCCTGTTCTCGCGCTGCGTGGCCGTCGCGTCGAGGCTGGCGGCCAGCTCGAGCGCGACGGTGTACGAGTACGCGTTTGCCGCGTAGAGATGCCCGTACAGCGTATTCAGCACCGCGGGCTCGGCTGTGCCGAAGATCAGCGAGGCATACAGCCGCAAAAATGTTGCTATGGTGAAGCCGTCGTCGTGGGCGAGATAGACGTTGCGCGAGCTGTCGAGATTCAGCACAAAGGCGCGAACGGGCTGGCGTTGGGCGGGCACGGCCAGCTTCAACGCAAACTGCATCAGCAGCTGGTTGCCCGTGTATGCTGCGGAGCGGAACATTTCCATGTAGTGGGCGGTGTCGTTGCAGTGGATTTGCACCTCGAGCACGGCCCGCGCCTGCGCAAGGTCCTCGTCGTGGGTCGCGAGCATCCGCCACATACTGACGTTGGGCTCGTGCGTCTCTTCGCGCTGCAGCTCGAGGTCGCATTGCGGGCGTTGTATGTTGGTGGTTTCGCTGTTTGCGTAGTCGGTGTCGCGCGTCGTTTTGAACATGAGAAAGGCTGCGTCCGACAGGTACTTCTCGTTGCGGCTGTTCTCGCACATCATGTTGATCCGCACAATCAGTGCGGAGTCGAGCACGTACTTCTGGTCGGGATGCATCCCCCTGAAAAATGCCAGCAGTTGCCAATTGGATGCGATGCGCATTTTCAGCTTTTTTTTTGCGGAAAAAAAAATATGCTTGTATAACTTGAAAAAAAAAAATAAAATAAATCACATGCAGCTTATTTTGATTTTTTTTTCAAAGTTGGAAAAAAAAAATTCATTGCTTTTTTTTCAATATAAAAAAACATGCTTGGAATAAAAGACGCAAAAATGCCACTCGAAAGCATTGCTGATGACAAAAGTGTGGTGCGGTCGATTGCATCCCGTCTCTGCATAAGCAATCTGACACACGTTATCACGTTTCTCAGGTCGCTGAATATACTGTTTGCGATATCGGCCGATTCCATGACAACCGAAGACACGCTCGTGTACAGTTGCATTTTGTTCGACCGGTGGATCGAACTTGTGAAGGAGACGACGCAGTACTTGGACTTCTACAGTTCAACGGTTTTTCAGCGAATGTTTGTTTTTGCGGCGTTTGTCAACTTGGCCATCCACGCCTGCGTGGATGGCGATTACACCTATGACACAGAAAGCTGGGTCGCTGTGCTTATTCGGCTGCACAATGTTTTGAGCGAGGACGTCAAAACTCGCCCCACGATGCGTATGTTTGTCCGCGAGAATTTGCGGCTGCTGCAAACGATCGACTGGAAACTGTTGATCAGTCCCGACGAGTTTAGCCACCGCAAGGTCGTGATGCTTCAGATACTTGTGTGAGGAAGTTTTCCTGTTTTTTTTTCAATAAAAAAAAGCACATATATCACTGACAACTATTTTTTTGCATATGCAACACATATATATTTTTTTTTTCACGACAATTCAAAACAGATGCAGGAGACGAGCACCAAGGGCGATGTGTGGGAGAACATGAAGAGCGCCCTTTTGCGCTGGGCACCGACGCTGGAGTGGGAATACCTGAACAACGATTTGCGCGGCTTCATCAACTTGGTGATGCCCGCGCTGCCGCAGAGCGAGGCGCGCACCGAGATCATGACCAGCCTGAAGAGTCTGAAGAGTCCTGCCGGCGACACGCGGCCCGACGTGGGCCGCTTCCTCTACCTGATTCTGCAGCTGGACGCGGCGGACGAGGCGCTGTGTGTGCAATGCAACCGGGCGTTGTACCGGCCCGACCCCGTGCTGTACGAGCGCTGCTTCACGGATATCCGCGATGCGTGGCTCGAGGGCAAGCACTACGCGGGGTGCGGGCTCGCGGACAGCTGGGACGTGGGCTTCAACCAGCAGAATTTTGCGGCATGTGCTCCGAAGTGGGAAGGCGGCGGCAGCAGCACGGCCCTTGTGAATGTACCATACACCCAGACGGAGAAGAAGTCGCTCTATTGCGGGCACTCGGCAGTCGAGTTGGATGAGCTCGCTGATTTTGCAGATTCAAATGACAAGGAATTTGAGCGAATCGACGTGGCGCTTGTGTACTTCAACGAACGCGATCGCGTGAAAGATGCCTATGGACGGCGAATGTTCCCCCATGAGTGGTCGAAATTGAGTGATGATGAGAAAACTGCGTTATCCGCGCTTGTGAGCAGTTACGGCAAGTTTGTGATCCATCAAGATGTAGCAGGGAAGGCCACAAGCGTCGTGCTGGGTCAGGACATGCCGTTTGTCAGGAAAACGTATGCACTTGGACTGGGTAAAATTCAACAACCTCTTTTGCGCACTGTGGCCGCCAACATCATGGATTGCAAGGATTTCCGAACCATTGTGAAAAATTCAATCACTGATTCACGGTCTCTGACAGCCAACCTCGGGGCGCACATCACCCCGTTTTTGAGTGAGAATTATCCGTTAGAAAGTCTGCATGTGGTGCTGTTTGCGTGGACAAACACCCTCAAAAATAAACATTTTACATCTGACGCCAGCAATCAGAAGCTGACGAACATGTTTGTCTCGAGCTTGTACGAGATGTATCTGACCAGTGCTTCGCTTTATGACAGATTGGGTTTGCTATTGAATGGTCTCGGTGAGTCAGTTGGAGCGTTTGCAAAGCTGGATGATGTTCGCGCGGCCACGCATATGCCGCTGATGACTGCCGAAAAAACAAAGTACTTTTTCGATCTGTGGCTGGGGAATTGGGATGCATTCACCAAAAATGCTAAATTTGAGCCTGTGGATCTCAAGAATTCGAAAGGAAAGTTTCTGCCATATGAGAAAGGTTGGGGACGCCTGCATCCCCTGATCGACGCCATCAACATTGTGATCGTGCTTTCGTCGCACACTAACGTGGCGTTTGCCAAGCAAGCAGAAAAATCCGGTGATCGTGTAAAGACGTGGTTTGCGGGCGCAATCGACGAGTTTCTCAAAACCGCACGGCGGCAGATGTTCGCGCAGATCGAGATCATGAACAAACGCGTTGTGGGAAGCGATCCCGATAACAATCCCTACGGCGATTGCGCCAGCAGCATTTTTTTTGCGCACGACATCACCAAGATGATAGATGGTGAGGTGAACCAAGCGCAGCTGACCAAACCCCTGCTGAAGTATTTGGCAACATTGGTGGCGAACATCGACCTGTTTCTGCAGTTTCCCGCGGCAGACATCCAGGCGGTCCGCAACACCATACTCATCCCCACGTACCACATGCCCGTGAACACGCACGATCTCGTGGATGGGTGGACGGCCGATCTGACGAACAAGATCGGGGCAACGAAATTGCGCCTCAGACGCGAGAAGGAGGAGAAAGAAGCCAAGGAGGTGCAGGCGAAGAAGCAGAAGCTGGAGCCCCCCGTTGTGGTGCCGAGCAAGCCCGAGTCGGCAGCGGCACCGCCCAAGCGCAAACACGTGGCCCTGACCCCCGAGCAGCGGCAGGAGAGCAAGTGGTCGTCGCAGTTCGAGGACTTCAAGGACGAGGTGATGCGGACGCCCGTGGGCGATCTGATGCACCACACCCGCATCAAGAATTACATGGGCATGGTCGGCGTGGCCACGAAGCAGTACCACACCCTCATCAAGGAGCTGGACGGGCTGCTGCCGACCGAGGCCGCGCAAAGGCTGCTGCGGGCCAACACCGTCCACATTGTCACGCACACCGCGCGCACGCAGGTGGCCCGGGCGTTCGGCGAGCTCGCGCTGCTGGCGGAGCCCATACCGGTCGCGAAGCAGCGACTGGCGCAATTGCGCGCGTTCTACGACATCGACAACGACAACATTCTGCTGTTCTTCCACGAGCTCGAGCAGTTCCGCGCGGGGCAGGCCCTGTTCAAGGACGAGGCGGCCCGTTCGGCGCTGCGCTCGACGCGCCACGCGGGCCTGCTGCTCAACAGCGCGTTCTCCAACGCAAATCTGTCCAAGGTCAACTACCTTGAGATTGCGGCGGCCAGCCCGAACCCCAACCCGGCGCCCCGCACGCTGCAGCGGGACTCGCGCCACGTCTCGGCGAACTTCACAGGCTTTGTGCTGGTGCAGATGCTGCGCAAGAGTTTCCTCCACGTCGACGACCTCGCTGGTGGACTGTGGCAGGCCGTGGAGCAAGCGGCCGTGGATGTGGGCACGGTCGTCGACTGTCTCAGCAAGATGCTTCCGACGTATCCCCTGTCCACCGCCACCATGCGCTTTGCGCCCGTCGATTCCGAGTATGCCCTGCACAGCGAGCGCATCCTTGGCGCGGAGGAGGAGGAGGAAGAAGCGGAGAAGGAGAAGGAGGAGGATGACGACGACGACAATCTCTTCGACGGCAACGTCAGCGAGTGCGAGTATGACGCGGGCGAGCAGTTTGCGATGAGCAGCGATCTCCGTGCCGCATCCGCGGTCCTCGACGCCAACGTGCGGGCCCACTTCAAGCTGGCTGAGGAGCAGCAGCTCTCCGCGGTGGAGCGGTACGAGGCGTTTTTGCGCAACCTGCCCACGAATCTGAAGGACCTCGTTATCAGGTCCGGTAAGTACATTGCTGGCCGTGACATGGCGAGCCGTGGTCTGCGGCTGGTGATCGACGACCTCTCGCAGGAGGAGGAAGAGGAGGAGGAAGCAGAGGAGGAGGAGGAGGACGAGTACGAAGACGAGGGAGAGGAAGAAACGGGCGGCGACTTGGAGGCGGGTGCCATGCAGGACGAGGCGGAGATTGAGCAGACCATGCTGATTGAGCGGGCGGCGGGCAACTACGTCGAGACCGACCGGGTGGCCAACGAGATCAGCGCCTTCTTGGAGGAGACCAAGCAGACGGTGATCCGGCTGTGGCAGCAAACGGACGTCGCAATGTCCGACGACGTCAGCAGCTTCTTCACGGATCTGTTTGCCAACCCGGGGTTCCGCTACATCCACGCCGTCTGTCTCGACATTTTCACGCAATACACGCAGTCGACGCGGCTGAAGCCCTTCGTCGACCTTGTCTTCTACAATGCACACAACCACGTCTACGACCAGTACTGCGCAACGCTCTACCGCCGCCCGCTGCTGGCGGCGCAGAAGTACGGCGTGCTCATCAACACGGTTGCGACGGGGAAGCTGGCGCTGGCACCAATCAAGCTGTCGGCCGCGGCCAAGCAGGACATCGAACAGATTGTCGACACTTTCAACGCCCAGCGCGCGGCCGATGTCGCAAAAAAGTTCCGCGATGTCTGCGGGTTTGTGAACATCGATGCGCAGCTCGGGGCGGTTGCCGTGGCTGACCGCGCCAAGGACGAGTTGCTGCTGGCCGCGCTGTGGGCTGCGTTGCCGGAGAAGGATAAGGCGATGGTGCGTGAGCACATACGGTTGTTTGTAGACGAGATATGATTAGATGATGATAACAATAAATTGACGTTTTTTTTTTGCGATTCCTTTAATTTTTATTTTTTTGAAGTAAAAAAAAAAGTCATACACAAGTTTTTTTATCCCATGACAATGATACAAACAAATAATAAATAAATAAAAAAAAATCACCAAGATGCTCGCAAAAACATGGCTGCTTCTCTGCCTGAAGCTGGTGGGAATACTTGCACTGACTACTGCAGAAACCCCCTCGGAAGGGGTGACGGAAAACCCGTCGGAGGAGCAGTACGACGCACACATCAGCCCGAATGTAAACATGGACTTTGACCGCGTCATGTGTCCCAACAGCATCGTCTACGACATCTTTGGCGGCGGCCACACAATACTCGCAAAACTCGAAGACCACCCTGCCTCGGACCACGAATACACGGACGTGCGGATACACCCCGGATACAACTTCTCGAAGGTGCTTATGGCAATCAACATGACTGGCGACACGCCCATCGGCAACGCCATAAACGCCGTGGCCGACATCTTCAAGAATGGCCAGTCGGGCATGATTTTCACGTCGGAGATTGACAACGCGCGCGAGGAAACCCCTGGCGCCAGCGATCGCGAGATCATGATCTTCACCTTTGCCAGCGACACGCTCTCCGACGCCTTGCATTTTGCGCACTTGGAAGTGGCCGCGCCGTTCCTCCCCACGGGCGCCTATCTCGACTACGACCACCACCGTCGCCAGACCCGCCTCTTCGGGGTGGCAGTGGGCATCCTGCTCAAATTCAAGCAGGACACCCACGTCTCCGAGGCAAAGGAGGGCCCCTACGACGAGAACATCCCCATCCTGGCGCAGCTGGACGGCGAGCCCCAGCTGCTGCTGGCCTTCCTCGACGTGCTTGTGGAGGGCACCACCCGCGACTTCAAGAACGAGGACGGGGACGTGATTTCGCACGTGCGCAAACTCGAGACGGGCTCCGTTTTGCGGACCGCCAAGGCCGAGCAGTTCCGCTCGCCCATCGTGGTGATCGGGCTCGACAACAACGCGGTCGACACCACCGTCGACATTCTTGCTGCGGGGGCGGCCCTCCTCTACGAATACAACAGCAGTTTTGCGCTGCGGGACGTGCACATGCACCGCTTTGTCAACGAACTTGGCCTCGACGAGGTGCTCGAGGCGGTGGGGCGCGACGCGGAGATCACCTTCCGCATGGGGGACGGCGTGTCCGACGGCGGGATGCTGCACGCGCTCGCCTCGGTCAACAGCGGCTACGCGGTCTTCGACAACGGCTACCGGCGCCACAGCAAGCACCAGTCGCAGCACCGCAACGAGCGCGGAATCAGTCGCCTCAAATTCACGCTCTTCGGCTGCAACACGGGCTGCCTCAACAACGCCACCCACGAGTTCATCAACTACCCCGAGCTGCACGAGGAGATGACGGCCAAGTACGACATGGCCTTCACCACCAACTACATCACGGGCTACACCAGCCCCACATACCAAGTGAGTCCGCGTCAGGACCTGTTTGGGGGGCCGCGACACAACAAGCTCATTGGCGGGTTGTTTGCGCGCATCCAGAACCTCAATGTGGAGACTGATGTGTACGTCAACATCACCTCGGTGATATCGTTTGACCGGGCGCGCAGCATCGATCTTTTCGACGATTTGGGCGCGGGCGCGCAGGAGCATGTCCTCGAGTATCTGGGGTTCACCCACGAGGACATCGGCACATATATTGACATGCGCGAGGGCCCTCACGAGCTTATTATATTTGGCGGAAGCACGGGGATTGTGTTTTTTCAGGCTCCATCTTTTCACATAATCAACCCCATAGTTCCATTGATTTCGTTTCCCGAGGTCCTGATTTTCGACTTCTCCACAGGCGAGGAAGACGACATCAACAACGGCTATCGTGTGTTTGGCGGATCCGCGTACATGTCAGACATGGCCCACGGATCAACCTGCGAATTCGGGGTGTCGGCAACGGGCATTGATCTCGCTGTAAACTACGATCCGACCGTCAACTTCTTTGGTTTGGTTGAGGAGGACGACTTCTGCATGATCGAGAACTATCTTCTGGGCAGCAGAAAGGTGCTGCGGGCCACCGGTTTGACGCACGCGCTGTCTTACTACCCCGCCGATTTTGCGGAGCTGAACATCGACGCCCTGCTCGTGCCCTGCTGGACGCCCTTTGCTGACGTGTACGAGGAGACCGAGGAGCACGAGTCACACGACGGGGACTGGGAGGAGTTTGGCGAGGACGGCGACGGCGACAACAAGAAGGTCACCGCGTGGGAGATTGCCGTGTATGCAATTGCGTTTTTCCTGCTCTTTGTGATTATTTTTGCGCTGGTGTTGAGCTAATTGCATCAGTCGACACACAAAAAAAAGTAAATAAATAAATAAATAAATAAATAAATAAATAAATAAAAAAAATCATTTTTGACTCAATTATTGTTATTATTATCAATAGCGTTTATTAAAGTAGCCCGGCCGATTGTACGTGTTGTAGGCAAGCGTGGGGCCGCGCCCAGAATTGCCCACTGACTGGCTGTTGAAGCGGTTCAGACTGAAGCGGACCTGCTTGCCGGCATTGGCCACGGCCCGCAACTGCGTCAGCTGCTCCTCGCGGATGTCCTCGGGGTCGTTGATGGAGTAGCCGCCGGTCTTTGCGTTCCACTCGCAGGTGTTGTTGATCTGGACGACGAGCTGGTCGCGCTCGATTTTGCGGCGGTTGGTGTCGCGGTCGTGGTACAGCTGCCGCGGATTCATGGTGTTGGCAATGGTGTACTCGAGGATGACCAGGTCCGCAAAGAGCGTCATGACGAGGTCCTCCGTGTAGAAGTGCTCGCGCTTGGCCTTGCCGAACTTGGCCATGTTTTTGAGCGCAAGGCTGCAGAGGGCCTTGTTGACGGCGTGGTAGATCTCGTCCGTCATCTGCACGCGGCCCTGCAGGTGCGAGCTGTTCAGCAGGTGGGCCACGTTGTGGGCGTACTCGAACTCGCGTTTGGCGCGCTCCTGCGCGTTCCGCACCAGCGTCTTCTGCAGCTCGCTCTCCTTGCTGGCGCCCCCGTTTGCAGTGGTGGTGGTGGTGGTTGCTGGTTTTGAGAGATCGATGCGCTCGATGTCCTCGTCCGTGGGGAAGGTGGGCGCCAGCCGCTGCACGGCGGAGGGGAACCCGCCCCCGCCGAGATTCTCGGTGTGGACCACGCGACTCAGGGGTGCCAGCGACTCGTCCAGCTGCCCGACGGCCTCCACCCGCAGATTGGTGTGGTCGCGGATCCCGCCCTTGACCATCTTGAGGAAGCGGATCTCGGGGTTGTCCCACTCCCGATCGACGTGGCGGTCCATCAGGTCCTGGTGCCGCACCATGTCCTGGATCTTGCCGTCGCTGTTCCAGTCGCGCACCTCGTCGCGGTCGTAGTACGGCGGCATGCTGTCCAGCAATTGCGCCTCGGGATCCTGCCGGAACTTCTTGTTGGTCTCGTTGATCACCACCACGGGGCGTTTCTTCTCGGCGGCCGCCGCCGCATCCTTCTTGCGATCGCGCATCTTGAAGGGCTCGTCGTCGTTGTTGTCGTCCAGCGCAAAATTGATGGTGCGTTTGAGCATCTTCTTGCTGGCCGGCGTGATTCCTGCCACGTCCCCTTCTTCCTCCTCCTCCTTTTCACTCTCTTCAACAGGCTCGTCCTCGTCTGTTTCTGCTTCTGATTCTTTCGCAAATTTTGCTTGGGATTTTGACCCTTTCACGCTGAGAAAAAGCGTGCCTTCTTCACTGATAACGGACATTTCTCTCCTGTTTTTTCACAACAGCGTTGCGGGTTATAGCGTGAAAAAAAAAAAGAATAATAAAACAGAGATTGAAAAAAAAAATTGCGTTTATTGGTGTGTGTGTGTGTGTATCAATACTTTATCTTCAATTTCTTGTTGGGCACAAACAGATCGGTCTCCTCGTCGCCGGGGTCGTACGTGCGCTTGTCTTTTGAATCAGTATTTGCGGGAGTGTTGGTTGGCAGGATCTTGGCCATCTTGATGACGCGCTGGAGGGCCTGCTGCGCCTGCTCGTCGTCGGACATGAGCTTGGCCTTGCCGTCGACGCCGGGCTCCTTTGCAACATCGCGCCTCACCTTGTCCTGCATGAGGAGCGCGGCGAGCTGGGCCTCCTGCTCAAACTGCAGACGGGCCTCGGGGAAGAGCGAGAAGAACTTGAGCGAGGACATCTGGCCCTGCTCGTGCATGTCCGTGGAGAGCTCGATGTCGCTGTAGACGTGGCTCGTCAGATAGACCTCGGTGCGGGCGTTGATCTCGTTGGCGAGCTCCTCGTCACTCATCTCGGTGATGATGCTGTCGACGGTGATGTCGCCCTTGTGCACGGTGCGGCGGTTCTCCTGCGCAAAGGTGGGCTTGACGTTGGCGACGTAGAGGTGCTTGTTGTCGTAGAAGATGTTGAAGATGTCCGTGAGGATGCCGCTGAACATCGTGTGGTAGGTCTTCATGGCGGTCGCCGTCATCGTGTGCTCGTTGATGAGCCCCGCGGTCGTGAGGATCTCCAGCATGGTCTGGCGGCGCGTGTTCACGTAGTCGAGGTCGGAGCCCGCGGCGGACGCAAACTCGCCGTAGAGCCCGCCCGGCACGGGGATCTTGCCGTAGTCCGCGCGCGTGTTCATGAGGATGTTGGTGCGGACCTCCGTCGGCAGCACCCCGGGGGCCACGAGCGGGGCGTAGTTGCTCTTGTCCTCGAGGTCCTCGAGCCGGCTGAGCATGCTGTCGTCGTTGTTCGCCTGGATGGCCGCGTTCATCTCGAAGTTGGCGGCGCCCGCCAGCGTGTCGATGCCGCCGCTCGAGTCGATGTTGGTGGTTGCGCCGCGCATGCGCTGGTAGCGCACCCCCGTCTCGGTGCTCACCACGAAGGGCGGGCGCGCAATGCGGTGGCCCGTCAGCAGCCGCGCCTCCGTGATCTTGTACAGGTTGTAGAGGTTGCCCTTGATGGCGTCGATCAGGCTGAAGCGGAAGTTTGCGCTGTTGCCGAAGTCGCTCCGCGAGATCATCACGTACAGGATCGACTTGATGTTGTTGGCCGAGCCCACGATGTCCGGCACGTCGTTCCACATCGCCTGCGGCACGCTCGCGCCCGTCACGGGGTCGTAGTGCCACTTCACCTCCACCTGCTCGTCGTCGGGCACGTCGGGGTACTCCACCCCCGTCTTGGACTTGCACGCAAACCAGACCAGGAACCCGTGGCAGAAGATGTAGCGCAGCGCCTTCGAGAGGAACGGGATCCAGTGGTTGTCCACGATCGACTGGAAGTTGCGCGTCGGCTTGTCCCAGCGGCCCCGGATCTTGAAGGACAGCCCGTCCGTGAAGAGGATCGAGATGTACCGCAGGTAGATCATCTTCATTGTGGGGTCCTTGCGCAAAATGTCCACGTTGCTGTAGGCGTACTCGTACAGCGGCGACTCGTCCGCGAGGTTGTTCTCGTACCGCTCGATCGTCTGGTTTATCTTCTCGCGGTGCTTTCGGCTGTTGCTCTGGGCCATTTTATTTTCTGCAGTGGATTGCGCAAATTGTCAAGAAAAATGCTGTATGTGAAAAAACTGCAAAGAGCAAATGATATATATGTGTGTGTTTGTTTGTGAATTTTTTTTTTTTTTCAGTTTATTTGTTTGTTTGTTTTTTTTTTTGGGTCATTTTTTGCCACTCAGCAGCCGAGATCGTAGAACATGTAGACCACCACGTGATGGCGACGCGTGAACCGATGCAGATTCTCCAGCCGGATGCTGCGATCACACGGCACGAAATCGGCCTCGGTCAGCCCGATCGTCTTCAAGTCCTTGTGCTCGTTGATGTTGGCCAGCGCCTCTTGCAGGCTGACATTGCGCCCTCTGCGCGAGAGGGTGTTGTCCAAGGCGTCCTGCACATCGTTTGCAATGCCCATGTACCCCGCGTCCTGTGGATACTTGCTCAGCTGCATCTGCAGAAACTCAAAAAGGGTGAGCATCTTGTTTGACGGTGGCTTGTCGAACACACAGCAGCGTTGGTTGAGCATTGCGTTGTCCATCGCGAGATCGATGTCGTACAAAACGGTCTTCACGGTTGGGGTGATCGGCTCCATGTCAATGCTCAAGGCTTCGAGGTTTGCGACATTGTGTTTCCACCTTTTCGCCATGTGATAGTTATCCGATTTGAGAGCGTCCGCTGGACTTGATTCTGCCTCTTCGCCCTCGTTGCTGTTGTCGTCGTCGTCAGCCCCCGGGTTGAGAAAGTTGCAATGACTCGATTCTTCCTCCTTGTCTTTGTTGTTGTTGTTGTTGTTGTTGTTGTTGTTGTTGTTGTTGTTGTTGTTGTTGTTGTTGTTGTTGTTGTTGTTGTTGCTGTTGTCTTCGTCGCATTTGCGCTTGTTTGTATTTTCGTTGCTTGCTTCGGTTTCCATTTTGTTTTTTTGATGGTTTTGTTGTTTTTTTGCGTTTTTTTTTTATTTTTGTTTTGAAAAAAAAAATATTTTTAAAAAAGACTTGAAAAAAAAATTATTTTTTAAAAAAAAAAATTTTAATAAGCATTGCATGTTGTACCCCTCGACTTATTTTTTTCAAAAAGCGAAAAAAAACTTTGGTTTGAGTCAAATTAATTTTTTACGTTAAAACAGCAAAACGCTTTTTGTGCACAATTCAATACAAACACATATTTGCAAAAAAAAAAAAAAAAAAAAAAAAAAAAAAAAAACAAAAAAAAAAAAAAAAAAAAAAAATTACCCAAATTTAAAAAATTTTTTTACCCCCACCACCCACCACCACTGCAGCAGACAATTGCACCATAGAAGGCGATTTTGGCACATCAGACGTCCGTTGGGAGCACAGGGACAAGCTCAAGCAGATCAACAACAAGCTGCGTTGCAACTTCGACAACCATCATCTGGTGTTCGAGCCCCTGTGCAGCGACGCAAGGTACAATTTCTTCACACTGGACGGCATCCTCCTCAACCGTGCGGGGCCCTTTTCCCTGTCCACCACACAGCGCGACAGTCGCACCAAAAACGAATGCCTGAGAACCAACAACCTCTCGCTGTTTTGCGCCACCGCCTTCCCCACCATGATCGAGGATTTCCGGATCACCATGCGCACCGAAACAAGCGGGGTGAACATCCACAATCTCGCAATTGTCAAGCAGCAGCCGTGCAAGATGGAGAATCTCGAGGGACTCTCGTGTCTGATCCAGTTTCGGTTTGAGGGGCAGCCCGGCCTGGTTTCGCTTGTTTTTGAGCTGCACTTCATTGTCAACGGTTTTGCTTACACCGAGAAGTTCCACTGCCGCATGCAGATTGCACACAGCATGAGCCACATCAAGAAGCTCATTGACAAAAAAACATAATCACTGATAATGACAATAAATTAATGCATATTTTATTTTTCCTTTTAAATGTTGACTCAATTTATTTATTTATTTTTTTTTTTTTTTCATTAAATGAAAAAAACTTGTCAAGATCCTGACTCAAACAAAAAAATAAACCAAACCAAAACAACCAAACAACAAAAAAAAAATATGTCAACAGAGAACAACCCACTTTCTCGTGATCCTTACATGCTGTACCCAGAAAAAGACAATGGCGCATGGGTCTGGATGCATCGCGCACTTTGCATCAAAACAGCTGACGAAATCAAAGCACTCATTTCTCCAGTTTACAAACAAGCAACATTCATAGTAAAAACAGACGAAGAAAGGATCACCGATCACGCAAGAACAATTCGCAATGTCATTTATCTGTGTGAAGATAGATACACGAGTCGGTCATTCAATATTTTCTCGTTCACCGATGATTGGGGCACCCCAGACATTGCAAAGCCTGCACCCTTGGCGGTGACAGATGAGCTTATTTCAGGCATTGGTGTGCCCAAAGGCGATGGATCGTTGGAATGGCCCCATCTGTTATATCATGATTCGGAGCAAGTCATTGCATGCATCAAGAAATGCTATCCCGAATTTGAGATAGATCCTGTTCCTAGTGGGACTTGCGTTTCACTGGTAGGCGTCAAAAACAGGGTAGGTTTTTGGATAAATGATGTTGGTGCAGTTATCACGGTCCCCAGTGCTGCTTGGGTGGACAAGAATATTGTGAAAAGACATGTCAAATAAAGAAAAAAAAAGAAAGAAGCATAACAATAAACAGATATGTATGTATTTATTCTGACTCAATTTATTTATTCAATTTTTTTATCTTCTGTGAAAAGTTCCTGTTTTTTGCGCTCACAACAACCAATATTTCCTGTGCAGCAATCGCATGCCTCTTTTCCTGACACGAGTTTGACAATCTCAAGAGCTGATCTGCCCGCTCGCATGGCTTCGTCAACGACTTTGACCAGCTGGCATTTCACCGACCATCTTCCAATAAGCTCGTATTTGCAGCTTTCCGGGCATCCAGATTCCTTTTTCGCATTTTCAAGGTAAACCCATGCATCTTCATAAGTTCCATAAAATTCCCACATTAATTCTTGCATCTTGCCACATTTGCAATGGACAGCCATTCCGTAGTGCATCCCTGGGTAAGACATATTCCTTTTGTTTTGCGTCGTTGATAAAATCGTTTTTTGTTTTGCTTGGTTGCTTGAAAAAAAAAAATAAGCATAAAAATTAAAAAAAAAATTTTTTTTTTTGAGTTTTTTTTTTCAAGTCGGAATTGTTCTTCTCTTTTTGTTTATTTGCATTTTCGAGGATGAACGAACTGGATTTTTTCAACAGCCGTTTTCCACTGTGCACAATCACAAAGACGCAAAACACCCGACTCATGAAAATCGATGGATTACCCGCCTTCATGTACGGAAAAACATCGCACAGTTCGCCCATTGCGCAAAATTCGGATTTGTACGTGACCCACGGAATCCAGCCCCTCAGAAATGTCATGTTTGGCAAAAGATTGTTGACGTTCACGTGCCTGGAAATGCCAGTGTTGTCGATTCCAGTGGCGGAAAATGCGCTGGAGAACACAACCGAGGACTTGACGCTGTGCTTCGGCAGCATCAAGCACGATGACACGCACAACATGTCGGTTGTGATATACAAGACTTTCCAGTTGAAGCGCAAAGACGGCACGTACACAACCAACAGCAAGCAGGATCTGCTCGTCAACCTGTTTCATGCGAACAGCAAAAACGAAAGAAACCGGTTTGTGTTCCACATGCAAGGCGGTCGCGACAACGCACTTTGGGTCTCCAATGTCCTCGAGGTGTTTTCTTGGAAAAAAGGCCACTTGCTGCAACACACGCAATTTTTAAACACCGAACCCGTTTTGCCGTTGTTTTTTGAGAAAACGCTCGACGACCTCATCATCCAGCTGAGGGATGGCAACTTCAACGCCAGAGATTTGCGCAAGATAGCAGAATTCATGCAGAGAATAAGTGCGCTGAAAGCCGCGCCTGTGTGTGGCAATGATGGCGACGAGGACAGCGCCCACGACAGAGCCGATCACGGCCAGATTGGCTGGGAGGAAGATGGCGCAATGTTTGTTCTGAACAATGACGTTTTGCCCGTCGCAGAGCAGCAGCAGCAGCCCGAAGTTTTTTTCAACGACACGGGCCCCTTGTTCAATGTTTTTGAGGAACACCACGTGGACAACGCACCTCTGTCAATCTGCGGCAAGCGCGATCAGGAAAACAGCGACGAGCGCGACGATGACGCAAAGAAACAGAAATGTTACGTCAAATGGACGTGTGAAATGGACCAGAAGCTGCTGCAGCACTACCATGCATTGCGATCCAATCCATCGGTGAAGCCGGGCAAGCAATTTTGGCAACACCTTTCTGACCGGATGCACGCAAATTCGGCGCGTGCTGTCAGTGAGCGGATCAACCGATTGCTGCCGAGTGAATAAACATTTGTTTGCTTTTTTTTTCCTTTCCTTTCCTTTCTTTTTTGTTTTGTTTTCCAATTTTCATTTCTATTATATTTTCTGCAACGTAAAAACAGCCATGTACAAGATACTCTTCGTCGACATCGAGACCTGCGGCAGCGACCTGCTCAAAAACGACATGTTGTGCTTCGGGGCGTGCATCGGCAACCCGGCGACGATGCAGATCGAAGACACCTTCGAGGCATACCTCAAACCAGCCAACTTTGCAAGCGGCACGTTCTGCTGGGAAGCGCGCTGCCTCCGCGAGTTCTGGGAGCACGCCGACAACGTGGCGGCCAAGGAGCGCATTCTGCAGCGCATCAAGGAGGAAGGCGTGTCTGCTGCGGACGCCATGACCAAGTTCCGCGACTGGATCAACAACCGGCCGCAGGAGGAACGCGACAAGCTGGTCATCTACACCGACACCGCAGGCTTCGACATTGCCTTCCTCGATCGGTATCTGTCGGAGGCAAACCAACCGGCCATGAACTACATCATCGACGGTGCTTATCGACCGGTGTTCTGCTCGACATCCTTCCACTTTGGCGTGGCCAAGCACCTGCCCAATGAGGGTCTGTGGGGCGCGGAGAAGGCCGCGTTGAAGAGCCTCGGCAGCGACGTGAGCAGGTTGGACCAGAATCCGTTCGTGGCCGACCACACGCCCCTGAACGACGCCCGCCACGAGTGCTGGGCAATCATGGTCATCCACGACGCAATTCTCAAGAAATAATCAAATAAAAAATAAAGTTGTTCATTTTTTTTTTTCACGCAATATATATGTTTATTGTTCGTTTGATGGCCTTTTGACAGATGCTGCACCGCGTCCTCCCCACGCATTTAGGGCAGCTGCACAGGTCGCCGAGACAATCGCCGCAGAAGGTGTGCCCGCACGGGGCGCAGGCAATCTCGATCTCGTTCTCCATGCACAGGGGGCACCCGTTTTTGAGCGTGCCTTTCTTCACGATGTCGGTGTCCTCGTGGTCCCGCTTTCGGAAACACATGTGTCCCGACAAGTGGAGCGTGCTTTCGGGCTTCACTTTTTGCGCCTCCAGCGTCTTGTCGTCGTCCAATGAACCCACAAACGTCAGGCGTTGGAAGTTCATGCTGAGCCCCGTTTGCGTCTTGATCATCTTTTTGAGCTCGCGCACGGTCGTTGTGGGTTCAACCTCGAAGGTCGCCGACGTCCCATCAAACATTTTGACAAAGATTTGCATGTTGTTGTTGTTGTTGTTGTTGTTGTTGTTGTTGTTGTTGTTGTTATTATTTTCACTTTTTTGGACTTGGAAAAAAAAATTAATATGCAATTTTTTTTAAAAAAAAATTGAATATTTTTTTTCAAGTCGAAGAAAAACCATATGCTGCAAAAAAATTCATTTTTTTAACACGCAAAAAGGCTGAAAAATCATGCAAACTTATACCTGCGTCGGCATCATAAAAAAGAAGGTCAACGATACCACGTGCATCGACTACATTCTCAGTAATGGCTTGAAAAACGCAAATTACTGCAGCTTTTCAATAGACATCTTCCACGATCGCATGTGTCATTCAAACTACCACTCATACGGATTGGACATCACGGAGCGTTTTTCCTACATCAATCTTATGGGTGACGAGATGGAGGCAACGATAGAGGACAACGCGCAATCCATGAGATTCAGATTAAATTCAGTCGATGTGTTGAAGAACACGAAATATGCATACAACCCGTACAATCTCGAAAAACACGCCTTCCCTCTTGAATACACCCGAAAAAACGGATTCGGTGCGATGCACATCCCCCTCTGGCTGTGCCAGCTGTGTGATCAGGCAAGGATGGCGCGGCCCGGAATGCCATCGTTCACGCAAAAATTGTACACCGAAAATCTGAAACGGAACATTAGAGCGCAACTCGCACTGGGGTTGCAAAAATCGCGGGTGCCCATGCCCGCAGCCGTCATCGACGACTTCATGGCTTTTGCAACGACGGTCTGGTACTATGTCGACGATAGAATTGAGTACGAGCCCCGCTGCATGGAATGCGGTTTTGCTGATTGCCTGCGCGGCGGCTGCACGGGCCAGCGCGTCACCCCCGCAGAGGCAATTCGTTTGTACAGCGAGCGGCCACCACGGCCACAGTGGCAAACGTTGTTTGATCAGGTCAAATACAGCGGGAAAATAGAGGAGTGGCGCTTCAGAGGGTTGGTTCCAACTGAAAATTGGGGGTCCCGACACCATGTGCATTTGCGGGAGTTGTGGAGGCAGGCAATTTTGGTCTAGAACAGAAATAAAAACGCATTTATTTATATTTATGTATATTTTTTTTAACGCAAATATTGATGTTTATTTATTTATTTATTTATTTATTTATTTATTTATTTATTTATTTATTCATGACTCAAAACCCGCGGAATTGCAGGAAAAACAGGAAGAGCACAAAGATGGCAACGAGGAACATGCCCAGCAGAATCATCAGCACCTTGAAGAGGTTGAAGGGCTCGGGCTTGTCGGGGATGGCGGGTTTGCAGGCAATGAAGGGCGCAAACTTTGCGTTGAGCACGGGCAGCCCCGGGATGCCCTGCGGCGTGCCGCTGCCGAAGACAAACTGCGAGTCCGAGGAGACGTAGAAGCTGGGGCAGCTGGTGTCGGCGTTTGCGGCGGAGATCGTGTACACGTAGCTGCGGCAGACCTGCGTGATGAGGACGAGGGACCCGTTGCCCACCACACTCAAAACCGCGCCCGTGAGATCGTGCACAAGCGCCACTGCATAGGGCGGCCCCGCGAGCGTGCCCCCGCCGAGCGCCAGCGTGATGTTGTCGACGCAATCTCCGCCCAGCAGGCCTGCCGTGGTCCGAGAGAGCTGTGTGATGGTGACGGGGGGCTTCTGCAGCACGTCGACCTCGGCCGTGGCGGTGCGGCCGTCCGTGGTGCGGGCAATCACGACGAGGAACGAGTTGTAGGGCACCTGCGCGAGGGTGCACGTCTGCAGCACGGGGATGTTGACGCCCGCGGCCTGCCACGTGCAGGTGATCAACTGCGTCGAGGTGACGTGGATGACGCCCGTGGGGGTTGCCTGGCAGGAGTCCGTGTGCGTGACGTTGATGACCAGGGGGCCCGGGTTGCCCGCGGTCAGACTCACGGCCACGGGGTTGATGCAGCCGCTGCTGTCCATGATGTGCACCAGCAGGGTCTCGTTGAAGGAGCCCACGAAGGTGCCCGAGATCACGGTGCCCGCGGAGAGCGCCGTCACGTCCTCGAGCATGAAGTAGGGCCCCCCGTCGCCGCCCGACACGTTTGCGCTGTACCGCGTGCCGTTGCCGTCCACGTAGTGCGGATAGACCGTCAGCTGGGTGATGACGATGGGCGGGTACGAGCTGACGGTGACGTTGGCCTCCGCGCTGCAGTTGTTTGCGTCGACAAACCGGAAGACGTAGAAGCCCGGCAGCACGTCGATGGGCAGGTTCGTCTGCACAAAGTTGTTCGGGTTGAGGGGCGTCTTCACGTAGACCAGATAGGCCATCTCAAAGGTGATGCTGCTGTCGGGGAACTCGTAGAGCAGCGAGACGTTCTGCCCGCGCTGGAAGGGGGTGCCCCCGATCACGCTCGGCACGAGGGGCGCGAGCTTGTACGCGCAGGTGGTGCCCGGGCTGCTCAGCGTGATGAGCATCGGCTGCACAAAGTCGATGTACGTGGGGAACGTCTTCACGCAGCCCGTGTTGCAGTTGCGGACCACGAGGGTGTAGTTGCCCGAGAAGCCGAGCCCCCGCGCGGAGGTGCAGAAGTCGAAGCTGAAGAACCCGTCGGCCCCCACCAGCACCTGGAAACTGCCGTACATTTGCGTCGCCTGGATCTGCGCGACGCTGAAGTCGAGACAGCTGCCGCCGTTGAAGATGACCTCGTTGGAGACGGCCTCGACGAAGGAGACCTGGTAGTAGTCGTTCAGCCGCAGCACGTCGTCCAGCACCGTGTAGTTGAAGGAGTAGCAGTCGCCGTTGCAGCGGGCGGGCTGGTACCCGTTGCGGACAATCTCGATGCGCCCGCCCGAGTTTGCAAAGTTCTCGACCTGGAACGTCTGGAACGCAAAGTTGAGCGCGCTGTCCGTCAGCTGGAAGGTGTTGGCGAACCGGCAGCTGAGACAGTCGCCCCCCGCACAGCGGTCGTAGATCATGATCTGGTGGGGGCCCGCCGTCACGTCCTGGAAGCCGTTGTCGAACCCGAACGCGGCCATGTACGGGGTGAGCGTCGGCACCGTGCCGTCGATGGGCAGCACAAACTCGAAGGGCACCTCGTCTGCACTCTCGAAGCCCGGCCCCCGGCGCAGCGGGAAGTAGAAGCAGACCTTGGCGTCGGTGCCCACGATGCTGGGGCTGACCGAGGGGTTGTTGTAGCGCACATACGCAAAAACGATGCTGTCCGCAATGCTGCAGGTGGCGGGCGTGGTGCGGATGAGGGTGATGACGGGCCCCACAAGCGTCTTCTGCAGCGCGAGCTGCTGCTGGCAGAAGATCCCCGGCGCCAGCAGCGTGATGTTGTACTCGAGACGCACGTCGACGACGAAGGTCTGCGCGCCGACCCCGCTGAAGACGAGGCTGCCGGGGCTCACCAGAATCACAAGCCCGCTGCCGAACGACGCAAACCGCGGATCCACGACGGGCGTGATGGTGGTGGTGAAGCAGTTGCTGCCGAAGCAGCTGGGCAGGCGCGCGAGCTGCGAGAAGGTGGCCGTCAGCGGCAGCGGAATCAGGGGCTCGGTGTCGTTGCCGAAGCGGCAGTAGTACGAGCGGTTCGTGTTTGCGTTGAAGGTGCCCGAGGGCACCCAGATGACGACCTGCCACAGCTCGTCGCGCACAATGGTGATGAGGGTGTTGCCCGCGGCCTTTGCGTAGCGCGGCGGCAGGTGGCGACAGCCGTTGCAGGCGGGGTCGGGGTCGTTCTGCACGAAGCAGTACTGGTAGATGGCGAAGTCCGTCATGGTGCCCACCAGCACGCAGTCGCTGGGGATGTCCGACTGGATCACGTTCGGGTTGTACTCCTCGTTGTTGATGGTGGTGCTGTCCAGCGGCAGCCAGTACTGGATGGACCCCGGCAGGTCGTTGAAGACCGAGTACGCAATCATCACGCCCTGGGTGCTGTTCGTGCCGTTTTGCGTGCACACGGGCTGCTGCGGCAGGAAGACGATGCGCGTGCTTTGCGCGGTGATCAGCGTCTGCGAGCGCGCCCGCGCCACCGCGTAGGAGCCGCGCTCGTCCCGCGTCACCAGCTGCACAAGAATGTCTGAGGGCGCGGGCAGGATGGTCTGGTCGAGCCCCTGCAGCAGGGTGGTGCCGTAGCCGTCGGAGGTCGGGTCCACGTTGATCCAGATGTGCTTGTACGTGAGCGCGTTCTGCGCCATGGTGCAGGCCTCGTTGAGGATCGTGCACTCGTGGTAGGGGATGCCGTCCCACGCGTGCGCAATCATCTTGGAGGCGTCGTTCGGGCAGATGGCGTTCTGCACCTCGATGTAGTTCTTGACGGTCGTCGACTGCAGCGAGGCGATGACGGTCGGGGTGTTGCAGATGTAGTCGAAGCTCTGGTTCGTGGGGATCAGCGTGTAGTTGACGACGGGCGGGAATTGCGGCACGGTGGTCACCTCGTAGAGGGGGTATTTTGAGGTGTTGTAGACGTAGAGCCGCACCATGTAGACCTCGTTCTGGATCTGCACCGAGTCGTGGCCCGATTGCGTCACCACCAGCTGGTTGCGCACCGCCATGTTGCGGTTCAGCACGTAGACCACGTAGTGGGGCGCCGCAAACGGCAGGGTGTCGTAGTAGCTGGCGGTGTCGAGCTCGCTGATGAAGTCGTTGAAGATCTCGTACTCGACGGGGTTGTTGCTGGTGGCGTAGTCCGCGTCGAAGGTGCCCGCAAACTGCGTCAGCGAGTTGTTGACCGCAAACAGGGGCGCCATCACCCCGTGCAGCGTGACGGTGAAGTCCTGCGTGGGCCGCAGCACCAGGGTGACGGGCAGCGACGCAATGAAGCGGGTGATGATGGCGACCGTGGGCCCCGCGTAGGCGTCGTAGGAGGTGTAGGGCCGCTGCACGCCCTCCGTTGAGTAGACCGACGAGACCTGCGTCAGCCCCGTCGCGGGCATCCCCACCTGGAAGCAGCTCTGGATGATGGTGCGGTAGCCCGTGTAGTCGAGGAAGTTTTGCGCGAGAATGGCGCAGTAGAAGCCCGGCTCGTAGACCTCCAGCTGCCAGACGGCCGCCACGATGAGCTCCTTGTCGTCGGGCTGCAGGGCAAAGAGCTCCAGCTGGCCCGTGCTGTTGTCGCGCTGCACCATCCGCAGCGAGAGGTAGACCGCCGTGAGGGTGAAGATCGTGAACTCGCTGTAGTCGAGCGTCACGAGGGCGATGGGCCCGCAGATGCCGTTGAAGGGCTCGCCCAGGGGCAGGTCGGGGTCCGTGACCGTGATCTTGGGGTCCACGCTCAGGTTGAGCGGCGGCGAGTCGCCGTTCAGCAGGCTGTTGTTGAGATACTCGAATTGCGTGTTGCTCATGATCCCGTTGAGGCGCCAGTTCATCGGCGTCACGGAGTACGGTGGGATCGGATCCGGCAGGAATTGCGGGTTGCTGAGGTCGAGCACCTGCGGCGCGGCCATGTAGCCCTCCATCATGCCCTTCTCGTCCCGGAGGTAGAAGGCGCTGCAGTTGGCGCACGCCGTGTAGACGTAGCCGATGCCCAGCTGCACGCTGGCGACCCCCGCCAGATACGTTGCCTCAAAAATGCTGGTGAAGAGGAGCGGCGGCGCCCGCACGGGAAACGTGGCGCCATAGAAGGTCGCGTTGGCAGTGTTGAAGAGCCCGCGCCCGATCACCGTGTCGAGGATGTCGCCCTGCATGCCGTAGACGTGGCCGAAGGGGATGCGCTGCCCGTGGTTTGCGTCGACAAACGCGTCGTGGATGTGCGTGTTGATGTTCCACGGACTCTGCAGGCTCTGGCGGACGGCCCGCCGCGTGTGGTGCGTGGTGGTGTTGACGCCCGCCAGCGTCACGTAGTCGGTGTCGGCGCCCGTGAAGCCCATTGCAGGCATGTACGTGCCGTCGTTTGCGTTCGCAACCACGGGGCGGTCCGCCATCAGCACGTGGCAGCCCGTGAAGTGGAAGTACTCGACCGTGTAGACGCCCCACGCGAGATTGCGGAAGTAGTACTGCACGTCGGGGTAGTTGACATACTGCTCCGCCAGATACGAGGTGTTGGTGTAGTTGAAGCCGTTCGTGTTGTTGGTGCTGTAGACGCGCAGGACGCCCGACAGGTTTGCCGTGGGCACCGTGATCTCGATGATCAGCAGGCCGTCGGGGGCCGTCGCGCCCCGCAGCGAGGGGAAGACCACGTAGTTCAGCTGGATTGTGGGGCACACGGCGTCGAACGCGGGACTCAGCACCGTGCCCGAGAACGTCTGGCAGCGGCCGATGAGCGCGTTGCAGAAGACCGTGCTGAGGTTGAGGCTCGGGATGATTTGCGCGTAGATTGCACAGTCGCTCGAATAGGCACACCCGCCGATGCCGATGTTCTGCTCGGCAATCACAAAGGTGGCCTGCCCCAGCGCTTGCCGCACCATCAGCACGATAAGGGCGAGCACAGCAAGCATTTTATCTATTTATTTTTATATTTATATTTTTTTCAGTGATTAACATGTAATAAACGGGAAAAAAAAAACAACAACAACAATGTATATAGCAAAGAAAAAAAAGACAGAGGAAAATTTGCTTGTTTATTGAGTCATAATTCACACTCGCGTTCGGCCACGTAGCGCTGCGAAATGAGCCGCATCAGCTCGCAGTGGCGTTTGCGGCAGGTGTTGGGGTGCTTCTTCAGGCCCGCGGCAATGAGCCGCCACTTGGGGGCGTGGAACTTCGTCAGACACGTGGCATAGTTCTCCATCAGCTTGCCCTCCTCCTCAGCCGTCCATCCATTGGCCCGCACCCGACGGCGCGTGCCGTAATTCTGCTCGTTGATGATGGACAGCCGCTTGAACCGCTCGCTGACGGCCCGTCGGGAGGCCAAATTCATGTGGTCGGCAATGGTCTGCCACACGGACCGCGAGGAATGCAGGGGGTCGCTCTTGGCCTCCGCATAGCACTTGAGCAGGCGTTCGTCCATCTCACTCGTCCATTTGACGTAATTCTTGGACCGCTTCGCCAGCTTTGTTGCCTCATTGTCGCTGTCCTTGTGATTGTCCACCTCGTCCTCGTCCATCTCCTCGTGCTTCTCCTCCCGGTCTTCTTCCTCTTCATCCCCTTCTTCTTCTTCTTCTTCTTCTTCCTCTTCCTCTTCTTCCTCCTCCTCCTGCTCCCGCCGTCGCTTCGCACTGGCAGCCGATTCCCTCCGTGGTGCAGAAACAGATTTGCGCTCTTCGCTGCTGTCCTCCTTTGCAGCGGCCTTTTCGTCGGTGAGCTCCTCGTCGTCCACGGCGATGCGTTTCTTCTTCTTGGTCATCAACCGCCGCAGCATGGTGTCGATGTCCTCCGACTCGTCGTCCTCGTCGTCGTCGGTGACCACCCGCTGCATTTGCGCCGTGAACCAGTTCTGCTGGCTCGTGACGGGCACTTTCTTGGGAAACGTGGCGGCCCGCGTGGTGTGAATGTTGAACTCCGGCCGTGATTCCGAGATGTGCACGATGGTGCTCAGTCCTGTGTGGGGTGCGTTATTCAATCCGTCGAATGACATGGTTTATGTGTGTGTGCTTTTTTTTAAAAATGGCTCAATTCACCGTTGCGTTTATTGATGTTGACGTAAAATACTCAAATATGTACAATTTTTTTGTTTCAAATTTGAAAAAAAAAGAAAAATTTTTTTTGCGTCACATGCAAAAAGTCACAATGTGACTTTTTTGCATTTAATTTTTTTGCGAAGTTGAATTTTTTTTTTGCAAATTTTTTTTTATTAATTTTTTCAAGCAATAAAAAAAAAACAAACAAAAAAAATGTCATCAGGACTCCGCAGTTTGATTGTTCCAATGTTTGGCAGATCACATGTGAATATCACAAAAAATTTGCGTGTTCATCATCACGACTTTCTGACTCATTTTTATTATCAGAGCAAAGAACAAGGCGACCTTTTTGCAATACCTCTCGGTGAGGAGACGAGATTCAAGCTTTCATCAAAAGATACATCAAACGCAAAATATGATGCTTTTGTGACATTTCACCAAGGTCCAGAACTGTTGATAATAGAATTTGACAAGGAAAAACCCATTCACGCAGTCGTTGACTGTTCTGGAGTCTATCTTGTTTAAATCAACGCAAAACCAAAAAAAAAAAAAAAAAAAAAAAAAAAAAAAAACATAAATAAAAAAAAAAAAAATTTTTTTTTAAAAAAAAAAAATT
>Ga0315281_10002748_pt1 | contig 26061 bp, 26 predicted proteins | sample YL17G07_0_MG_FD_204540 | JGI IMG/M metagenome (GOLD analysis project Ga0315281, IMG submission 204540) | Sediment microbial communities from Yellowstone Lake, YNP, Wyoming, USA - YL17G07_0 | ecosystem: Environmental > Aquatic > Freshwater > Lake > Sediment | place: USA: Wyoming | collected... | reverse complement strand
GAGATCGATCTCGGGGGTCGAGGTGCCGCCAGTGATCCCGATCCGGGCCTTGTCGACCAGCCAGGTGGCGTAGTCAGCCTCCAGCTCATCGGCATCGGCGACGTGGATTGTTTGCTTGCAGACCGAGACGCATTTCACCGCCAGCTCCTTGGTGTTGGAGCTGTTCTTGCCGCCGACCACGATCATGGCGTCAACCTCGCTCGCCAGGGCCACGGAGTCCGACTGGCGGGTGAGGGTCACCGGGCAGACGGTGTTGACGACCCGCAGGTCGTGGCAGCGCCGCAGGCAGAAGGCGGCGAACTCCTCGAGCTTGAACGGCAGGATGGTCGACTGGCTCAGGACGCCGATCTTCTTGGTGAACGGCACGCGTTCCCACGTGGTGCGGTCAAGGTCATCCACCACGACGTGCTTCTCGCCCGCATACGAGCGCACACCGACAACCTCGGGATGGTTTTCATGGCCGATGATGCAGACGGTGTAGCCGGCCTCGGCCAGCTCCCTTGCGGCCTTCTGCGACTGGAGCACCCAGGTGCAGGTCGCGTCGATGACCTCCACGTCCGGCTTGCCGCGCACCTTCTGCAGGTCAGTAGCCGGCACGCCATGCGCACGGATCACCAGGGTGCCGCCCTCGACCTGGTCGGCCAGGTCCGCGGTCTTGATCCCGCGGTCCGAGAGGTCGGCCTTGATTCCCGGGTTGTGCACCAGCTGGCCGAGGGTGGTGACCTCCTTTCCCTCGTCGCGGGCGTGCTTTGCCTTGTCGATCGCCAGGCGCACGCCGTAGCAGAAGCCGGCGCGCTCGGCGATGCGGACTTCGGGGCGGGCCCGGGTCGTGGTGGTCATCGGTCCGATTCTATCGAGCCGGACCCAAATCGGCCCCGCTGCCATTCGGGCAGGAGCGCCGCGATCTCGCGCATGATCCGCTCCGTGCCGCGTTCGAGCTCGATGCGGTCGAGCCGACCCTCCGACTGCGCCGGCAGCGAGAACGGTTCACCGACCGTGATATCCACCCGCGTCCGATGCGGCCAGCGGCTTCGCCCCGGGAAGATCTTGCCGCTGCCGGTGATCCCAACCGGCAGCAGCGGCGCCCCGCTGCGCATCGCCAGCAGCGCTACCCCGGGCTTCGGCTCACGCAGAACCCCGTCGCGGGTCCTCGTCCCTTCGGGAAAGATGCCGATCGGCTTCCCTGCGGCCAGGTGAGCGAGCGCAATGCGCTGTGCAGCACGATCTCCCTCCCCGCGCCGTACGAAAAAGACGCCGGAGCCGCGGGCCAGCCAGCCGATCAACGGCCAGTGCCGAATCTCCTCCTTAGCCATGAAGTAGATCACCCGGCCGGTGGAATGCCCGACCGCTGCCCCGACGAACGGCGGGTCGAGGTTCGAGCAGTGATTCCCGACCAGGATGTACGGCCCGCTGCGGGGCACGTGCTCGAGCCCCTCCACCTGGCCGCCGCCCAGCAGCCATTTGAGCCAGTTGGTGAGGATCGCTCCGGGGTGGAAGAACCAGGTACTCATCGCTGGCCGGGCAGCGCGGTGACGATCGCATCCACGCAGGCGGCGACGTCCAACTCGCCGGTATCGAGCACCAGGGCGCCGCTCGCCTTGCGCAACGGGGCGACCGGACGCCCGGTGTCGGCCGCGTCGCGTTCGAGGATCTCCGACAGGTAGCGGTCGCCGCGCGCCGGTCGTCCCATCTCGGCTGCCCGCCGTCCGGCGCGCACGGCGGCCGATGCGGTGAGGAACACTTTCAGCGTTGCGTCGGGGAGCACCACCGTGCCGATGTCGCGACCCACCATCACCGTGTCGCGTCGCCGCGCCGCGGCTCTCTGCACGCTGAGCATCGCGGCGCGGACGGCGGCGTGCCGGCTGACGTGCGAGACCGCGCGGTCGATGCGCGGCGTGCGGGCCTCGTCGGTCACGTCGTGGCGGTCGAGCAGCACCGTCTCGCGACGCCCAGCCTGGTCGCGGCGAGGTCTGCGGACCTCGATCCGCACGGCACGCACCAGGCGAGCCAGACCGGCTTCGTCATCAGGGTCCAGGCCACGTTCAAGCGCGGCCAGGGTGAGCGCCCGATACGTCAGGCCCGTGTCAACGAAGGTCGCGCCGAGGCGCTGCGCCAGGGCGTAGCCGATCGTGCTCTTCCCCGAGCCCGACGGCCCGTCGATGGCCACGGTCAGCGGCGCTCGCTGCGCAGCCGGCCTGGTGACCCGCGGCCGCCTTCCGGCCAGCGCCTCCACCTCCTCGGATCGCAGGACACGAGCCGCACCTTCGGTGAGCCCGTCGAGGGTCAGCGGTCCGAGCCGGGTGCGGACCAGTCGCTCGACGCGGCGCCCCACGGCGGCAAACAGGCGCCGGACCTCGTGCTTGCGACCCTCCCCGACCCGCGTCCGCAGCCATGCCCCGCCGAGAAGCGACGGATGGGCCATTTCGGGCGGCGGGGCTCGCCGCTCGACGGCCAGCAGGCGCGCCGGTCCGTCGTCGAGCTGCACCCCGTCGAGCAACGTCCGCAACTCGCTCTCGGAGGGCATCGCGTCGAGCAGAACGGCATACTCGCGCTCGAGGCCGTACCGCGGATGGAGCACGCGGTTCGCCCAGGCCCCGTCGTTCGTGACGATCATGAGGCCTTCGGAATCGAGGTCGAGCCGGCCGGCCGGCCAGAGCCGCGATCGGTCAGCGGGAACGATCAACTCAACCACCGAGGGGTGCCCGCGCTCTGATCGCGCGGAGGAGAGGTAGCCCCGCGGCTTGTGCACGGCGTAGTGCACCGCGGCCTGTGACGGCCCCAGCGGGACGCCATCCAGTTCGATCCGCTGGCTGACCGGATCAGCGCTCTCCCCGATCGAGGCCACCCGGCCGTCGACGGTCACTCTGCCGGCCCCGATGAGCGCCTCCGCGCCGCGTCGCGAGGCCGCTCCGGTGCGGGCAACCAGCTTTTGGAGGCGCTCAGCCGGCATCGGCTGCCAGGTCCGGCAGATGGTCGAGCGAGGTGAGCCCGAAGCGCTCCAGGAAGGTGAAGCTGGTGCCGTACAGGATTGGTCGCCCGGGAGTATCGCGACGCCCGACCTCCTGGATCAGGCGCCGATGCAGCAGCGAGCGCATGACATAATCAGAGTCCACACCGCGCAGCCGATCAACCTCGCCGCGGGTGCACGGTTGCCGGTAGGCGACCACCGCCAGCGCCTCAAGGGCTGCCGGCGTCAGCCGCGCCTCCGACCGGGAAGCGTAGGCAGCCAGTCGCTCCCCGACCTCCGGCGCGGTGACCATCTGCCACGCGTCCCCGAGACGCTGCAGACGCAGCCCGCGCCCGTCATCGATCAGCTGTTGCGCGAGGCCGGCGAGGCTCGCCTCGGCCTGCACGCGCGATGCGTTCCCGAGCTCCGCCATCTCGACCGTGGTCAATGGACGCTCGGCGACGAAGAGGAGGGCCTCGAAGAAGGCGTCCAGGTCAGAGGCGTTCATCCGATCAACTCGATCAGGATCGGTCCGAACAGCTCATCCTGTTCCACGCGCACCAGGCGGCGGCGCACCAGCTCCAACGTGGCAAGCACGGTGACCGTGGCCTCGGTCCGCGATCGGCAGGTCGCCAGGAGCTGCTGGAGAACCACCCGGCCGGTGGCAGCCATCGCCGCGCGCAGTGCGGTGATCTGCATCCCGATGGTGATCTCGCGCGCCACGATCTCCGGGGTGGGCTCCACTGGCTCGGGGATCGTCGCCAGCAGCGCCATCGCTGTCGCCAGCAGCGCCACGTCGAGCCGAGGTGCCGGCACCTCGGGCAGGTCCGAGACGCGCGGCTGGCGACGGACCAGCGGGGCGGCCAGGTCTCGTTCGCCGAGCGCGCGAGCCGCATCTCGGAGCGAGCGATACTCGATCAGGCGGCTCCGGAGCTCGTCCTCATCAGTCTCCTCCCCTGGCTCAATTGATGGCGGGAGCGGCTCGCTGGGCAGCATGCGGCGGGACTTGAGCAGAATCAGTTTCGCGGCGATCGCCACGAATTCGGACAACTCCCGGGCATCGACCGGGTTGGCGGCCAGGTAGGCGACGTAGGCATCCGCCAGCTCCGCCAGCGGCACGGTCAGGATCTCCAACTGCCGCGACTCGATCAGGTGCAGCAGCAGATCCAACGGGCCGGAGAAGATCGGCAGCCGGACCTCGAACGAAGCCTCGTGCGGACCGATCGGCATGGCGATGGGCGGTTCGCCGACGGCAATCGGGATCGGCTCGAGCGTCATCGAGCTAGCTTGCCCTGTCGGCGGCGGCCAGGGCGGCCGCCAAAGCGACGTCATCGGGACCTGCCTGCCCGCGGATCAGCGCGCCGGTTCGAACGGAGCAGCCGGCCCCCAGGGCGGCCTTCGCCGAGAACTCGGCGTGATGCAGGTACAGGTGGAACGGATAGCGGCGGGAGCGCTCATCGACCGATCCCAGGCGCGCCAGCAGGCGTGGAGCGACCGCTTCCAGGAGCACGCCGGCGACACGATGCCAGAGACGCAGCCGATGACCCTTGGCGGCGTCGTGCAGCAGCGCGGCAGCAATCAGATCCGGGTCGTCGTGGCCGGCAGCCAGCAGTCGCTGCGCGACGTCGATCGCGTGCCGGCGATCCGCCACCGGCATCGAGGCGAACAGGTCGCGGGCGTCGCGGGGCAGGACGCGGTCGGCCGCTTCAGTCTCCCCGGGATCAACTCTGGCCATGAGATGGCCAATGAACTGCTCGACCCTATGCACCGGTCAGCACCAGGCTGAGCCCGCGAACCAGTCCGAACAGCCAGTTCAGGGGTCCGCCCGCGCCACCGGACGAAAAGAGGACCAGGGCGAGTAACACCAGGAACCCATATTGGGCATAGCGCTGCACGATGAACGCCTGCCGCGGTGGCAGGAGTGGCAGCCAGCCGTTGTAGCCGTCGAGCGGTGGAATCGGGATCAAGTTGAAGAAGCCCAGCGCCAGGTTGAAGTAGACGACGAAGAAGACGACCGTGCGGCCAAACTCGAGACCGAGCAGGCCTGCGGAATCAAGCAGGCGGAAGAGCAGCGCCGCCAGCACAGCAACCGCGAAGTTGGCGATCGGCCCGGCGAACGCGACGATCGTCATCCCGATGCGGCCGGGTCGCAGGGCGTAGGCGTTGACCGGAACCGGCCTGCCCCAGCCAAATCCGGCGACCAGGAGGAAGATCGAGCCCAGCGGGTCGAGGTGCCGAAGCGGATTGAGGCTGACACGCCCCAGCGCCCTGGGACGATGGTCGCCGAGCAGGTCGGCCGTCAAGGCGTGGCTGAATTCATGGAAGGTGATCCCCACCACCAGGGCGATCGCGATACCGATCAGGACCGGCGGCGAAGCACTGCCGAACAGCATCAGGCCAGGCCCGGCAGCAGTTCACGCAGGAGCGCCAGGAGGCGCGCGGCGCCGATCGGCCCCATGGCCAGCACCTCCTCGTGGGTCACCTCGCCCTCCATCTCTGGAGTCGCCTTGTTGGTGATGAGGCTGAAGCCCAGCACCCTGGCTCCATGGTGGCGGGCCACCATCACCTCGGGCACGGTTGACAGGCCGACCGCATCGGCCCCCAGGGCGCGAAGCATGCGCAGCTCGGCCCGGGTTTCGTAACTCGGACCGGAGAGCATCAGGTAGACCCCTTCCCGCAGCGTGATGCCAGCCGTTCGGGCCGCGGCGCGGGCGCTGTCCAGCAGGCTGGCGTCAAACGGATCGGTCATCGCCAGGAACCGCGGGCCGAAGCGGTCGAGGTTTGGACCGCGTAGGGGGTTATCACCCGACAGGTTGATCGTATCGGTGATCAGCATCACGTCGCCGGGCTCGAAGGACGGGTTGATGCCGCCAGCGGCATTGGTGACGACGACGCTCTCGATTCCCAGGCTCAGGCAGGCTCGCAGCAGGACCGTCACTTCGCGATGCGACCATCCTTCGTAGGGGTGCGCTCGCCCGGAGAGGACCAATGTCGAGATGCCGTGTGCGGTACCGGCGATCAACTCTCCCGCATGTCCCGCCACGGCGGCACCCGGCACGTTCGGGATCTCCCCGTATGGGATCCGGACGCGGCGAGCCGGGTCCAGCAGCTCGGCCACGCCGCCGAGTCCCGAACCCAGGACGAACGCCAGTCGCGGGGCTGAAAGCTCGGGGACGACCGCCAGCCGGTCGCGGATCGTCGCTGCGGCCTCTTCGACCCGCCGCTCCAGCTCTGCCCCGTACACCCCATCGGCGAGGGAGGGGCGGGGCGGTTCCACCTACATGCGCTCCAGCAGGTCGCGCTTCTTGCCTTCGTACTCCTCGGGAGTGATCAGCCCCTTGTCGCGCAATGCGGCAAGGCTCTCAAGGGTAGCCGCCAGCTGCTCCCCTGCCGACATGACCGGTGCCGCGACTGGAGCAGCAGCGGGCTCCGGGGCGGGCGTAGGCGGCGCTGCGGGCTCCCGGAACGGCACCTCGGCGACGCGACCGGACCCGGCGCGGGGCGGCATCGGCTCTGCGCGCTGCATCGACGGCATCGCCGAGGAGCCCTGCATGCGTGGCGCTGGCGCCAGGTCGGGGCGCTCCAGCCGCTCCTTCTGGTTGAGCATGGCGATCTTGAACTTGATCGGATCAGCCAGCATCGCGTAGTCCTGGATCCCCGCCGACTCGTCCGCCGCGGTCAGGATGTCCAGCGTGCCGAAGTCAAAGATGCGCCCGAGCCAACTCTGGGTGAGGTGCGCGTCGTTGATCTTCTCGAGGCCCGAATCGGCCATCTCCTTGTTGAAGATCCCCTCAGCCTTGATGAGGCGACGGGTGGTGACGAAGTACTCCTGGTTGCGCCAGGCCCAGACCTTGAGGCCGATGCGGGCCAGTGACAGCAGCAGGACCAGCAGCGAGGCCACCTGGAGGATTCCGCGCAGGGGCCACTCGGAAAGGGAGGTCTGCCAGATCAGGACCGCGAATGCCAGGATCGCAGCGACGACGAAGGCCCATACGCCGCCGAGCACGGCGAACCAGTGCTGGCGGCTCTCGAAGACGACCTCCTCGCCACGGCTGAGGAGGTTTCGCGCGTAACTCATCGGAATGCTCCGCTCGTGGTCAGGCTCGTGGATGCGCCCGCGTGTAGACCTCGCGGAGACGCTCCCCGGTCAGGTGGGTGTAGAGCTGGGTGGTGCTGATGCTAGCATGGCCGAGCAGGGTCTGGACCACCCGAAGATCTGCTCCCCCCTCGAGCAGATGGGTCGCGAAACTGTGCCGGAAGGTGTGCGGCGTCACCCGCGCGCTGATGCCCGCCACCTGCGCCCAGTGCCGAACCAGCCGATAGACCGATTCGCGCGCCAGCCGCGCTCCCCGCTGACTGACAAAGACCGCGGCCGATGGCTTCCCGGCGGTCCATGCCGGGCGCGGCCCGGAGAGGTATCGATGCAGCCGCTCACGGGCCTCCTCGCCCATCGGCACCCGTCGCTCGCGGTTCCCCTTGCCGATGACGCGGACCTGCAGCCCCGGCAGATCCAGCCGGTCGGTGTCGAGACCGGTCAGCTCGCTCACGCGCAGGCCGCAGGCATAGAGCAGCTCCAGGATCGCTCGATCGCGAATCCCCACCGGCTGATCGGGTGATGGCGCATCGAGAATGCGGGCCACCTGCTCGCTGGCCAGCACGTCCGGCAGGTAGCTTCCCGGCCGCGGAGCGTCGAGCAGCGCAGCCACGTCCCGCTGCGCCAGCCCCTCGCGCAGCGCGAATCCGTAGAAGCTGCGGATGGCGGCCACCTTGCGCGCCTGGGTGCTGGGCCGTCTGCCCGCCCGACGCAGCCCGTTGATGAAGTCGCGAACCGGCTCCGGATCGTTGCGCCAGGCCCCTCCGGCGACCGCGGCGAACTGGGCGAGGTCCCGGCGGTAGGCCGCCACCGTCAGAGGCGACAGACCACGTTCGACCCGGATTTCGCCCAGGAATGCCTCGATGGCCACCAACAGCGGGCGATCCGTGGTTGCGCTCATCGCGCCGCGGAGCGCAGCAGCGCCTCCGCCGCCGCGTGCGCCTCGGTGCCAGCGCCTTCGCCGGCCAGCATCGCTGCCAGCTCGGTTCTGCGCCCATCGGGGTCGAGCAGGGTGGCGTCGGCGATGGTTCGCCCATCGACGACGCGCTTGCCAACATGGAGATGCGCATCGGCGAAGGCCGCCACCTGGGCGAGATGGGTCACGCACAGCACCTGGTGGAAGCTCGCCAGCGCTTTCAGCCGCTCGCCAAGCGCGGCGCCGTTCCGGCCGCCCACCCCGGCGTCCACCTCGTCGAAGATCAGCACCGGCGTCTCATCGGCCTCTGCCAGCACCACTTTGAGAGCCAGTGAGAGCCGACTCGCCTCTCCACCCGAAGCGATCCGGCCCAGGGATCGGGGCGGCTCGCCGGGGTTCGGGGCGAAGGTGAACTCGACCCGTTCGGCGCCAGTTCCACCGATCTCCAGCGCACTGATGGCGACCCCAAACGCCCCACCGGGGAGCCCGAGCGGAGGCAGCTCGATGTTGACCCGCTCCGCCAGCGCGGCGGCTGTCCGGACTCGGGCCGCTGTCAATTCGGAGGCGGAGGTCTCGAGAGCGGCCCTCCTGCGCTCCTCCTCGCGGCGGAGCCGCTCCCGGAGCGACTCCTGGTCCTCGAGGCGCTCCAGCTCCGCCTGCGCGGTCGCTCCGAACGCGAGCACGGCTTCGATCGTCTCGCCGTACTTGCGCTTCAGGTCATAGATCATGGCCAACCGTTCCTCGGCCACGGTGCGGGCTCGTGGATCCAGCTCAACCCGCTCCCCAAGGTCGGCGGCGTCGCGGGCCAGTTCGCTCGCCTCAGCCTCGAGCGACCGCGCGCGATCGGCCAGCTCGGAGAAGCGCCCGTCATGCTGTGCGGCGCTCGCCAGCGCCGACCGAGCGCCCCGCAGGGCGTCCAGGCCACCTCCCTCATCTACCAGCGCGCGGGACGCGGCGTCGGCGGCTCGCGCGATCTCCTCCGCGTTGCTCGCGCTGCGCAACGTTGCCTCGAGCTGCTCGTCTTCACCGGGCCGCAGCGCCGCCGCCGTCAGCTCATCGACCTGGTGGCTGAGAAGTTCCACGCGCCGAGCGAGCTCGTGGGTATCGGTCAGCAGCTCGCTCGCCTCCGCCCGGACGGCACGCCACCCGCGGAAATCCGATGCCACCGCCGCCAGCGCCGCCTCGTGTCCCCCGAATCGGTCGAGCAGGGCCAGCTGACGCTCCGGCACCAGCAGCCGCTGCTGCTCGTGCTGCCCGTGGATCTCGGCCAGCCGAGTGCCGAGCTCCGCCAGGCTGCCGATGGTGACCGTCCGATCGTTGACGCGAGCTGCCGAGCGGCCGTCGGCGTTCACCTCCCGCCGCAGGATGACTATGCCCTCACCTGCCGCCAGCAGCTCCGCCAGGGGGTCGTCGGGCATTGGCTCAACCCCGTCGAAGACGGCCTCCACACGCACGGCGTCGGCCCCGCTGCGAACCTGGTCGGCTGAGGCGCGCGCGCCCAGCGCCAGTGCCAGTGCATCGACCAGCAAGGACTTGCCGGCGCCGGTCTCGCCGGTGAGCACCGTGAAGCCGCGCACCAGTGGCAGCCGCACGCGCTCGATGACCGCCAGGTTCTCGACCGACAGCTCGACGAGCGGCATCAGTCAGTACGGGAGGAGCGAGGCTTTGGTGCGCAGCAGGTCGTAGAACGGGGTGCTGCCGGCCGGCCGCACCATGCGCAGGGGCACCGGCAGGCCACGTATCTCGAGGGTTTCACCCAACTGCATCGGGATCTCCCATTGTCCGTCCAGGCTGATCAGGGCGGCCGACGCGGCCAGTCGCAGGGTCAGCCTCACCACGTGCTGCTCGCCGACGACCACGCTGCGGACCGGCGACAGGTAGGCGGCAACCGGGGTGACGATCATGTTGCGCAACTGCGGGTCGAGAATCGAGCCGCCGGCGCTGAACGAATACGCGGTCGAACCGGTCGGGGTGGCCACGACCACCGCGTCCGCGACGTAGGTCGCCAGGTGACTGTCGCTGATCTCGACCTCCACCTGGATCAGCCGTACCCGCTCGCCGCGGGCGACGACCGCGTCGTTGAGGCAGGCGTGCTCCTCGTGCTCACCGTTGGCGTGCTGCAGGGTGGCGCTGATCCGGAACCGCTCCTCCAGCGAGAAGTCGCCGGCCGCGACGTGGTCGAGCGCGCCCTCCAGGTCGCCCATCTCGACCCGTGCCAGGAAGCCGATGCGACCCAGGTTGACACCCAGCGCCGGCACCCCGGAGTCGCCGATCGCTCGCGCGGTGCGCAGGAAGGTCCCGTCGCCACCGAGCACGCAGACGAGGTCGCTGCCGACGCAGCCGGCCGCAATCTGCGCCAGGTCATCGGCGGGCGACTGCCAGGCCTGCATGCCGTGCGTCTCGCACCATGCCAGCGCCCGTCGCAGGACGTCGCGGGCGTCCGGGTTGGTGGGGTTGTAGGCGAATCCGAGACGCATCTAGGTCTCGTTCCGAAGCCGCCTCGCGACCTCCTCGATCGACCGGCGCAGCGCGGCCAGTTCGGCGGCGAGCTCGTCGGGCGTCACTGCCGCATAGGAACGGTCCAGTCCGGCGGCGATCAGCGCCCGCATCAGCCCCGATGGCGACACGCCGCGCGAGTGCGCGACCTCTTCGACCCGGGCCAACAGGGCGTCGGGCATGCGCAGCGAAACGATCTGCCGCATCGTGTCGGGCGCCGGCTCGCGCACGGCCGGCAGTGCCGCAGCCAGATCTTCGAAGGCACGCAACTGCTCCCCGGTGGTGGGGCTCGCTCGCTTCATGGATCGCATCGTAGTACGCCGCTCAGCGCGGCGAGGTCATCAGACGTGCTACCAGGTCGCCCCACGCCGCTTCCCCGCCCCCCATCGGGGCGAGCAGGGCCAGGAATTCGAGGTTGCCATCCGCCCCGCTGATCGGCGAGCGGATCAGGTCGATCGGGGAGAACCCCCCGGCCGCAGCATCGACGCCAAACCGCAACAGGACCTGCCGGTGGACCGCGGGATCGCGCACCACGCCGCCGCGCGGCACAGCCTCACGGCCGGCCTCGAATTGCGGCTTGACAAGCGCGATCACCCGCCCGGCGACGGTCAGCAAGCGACGGACCGCGGGCAGCACCAAGCGCAGCGAGATGAACGAGAGGTCGAGCGTTGCCAGATCGATCGGCTCCGGAAGCGTATGCAACTCGCGCAGGTTCGTACGCTCCATGCTGACCACCCGCGGGTCGCGTCCGAGCCGATCAAGGAGCTGGCCACGGCCGACGTCGACCGCGTATACGATCCGTGCGCCACGTTCCAGCAGCAGGTCGGTGAAGCCTCCCGTCGATGCGCCCGCGTCGAGGCAGGCAAGTCCTGCGGGATCCACCGCGAACGCATCCATGGCTGCCTCGAGCTTGGTAGCCGCGCGGGACGCCCAGCGAGCTCCGGGTCGCACGCTGAGCTCGGCATCGGCCGCCACCCGTTGACCCGGCTTGAGCGTCCCGCTGCCGGCACCCGCCATCTCGACGGAGCCGGCAAGCACCAGGGCGGCGGCGGCGGATCGAGAACTCGCCAGACCCCGCTCGACGAGCAATTGGTCGAGTCGCTGGCGGGTCACCAACAGATCAGGCGGCGCTGACGCTCGACGGCTGCTCAGCCCCGGAGTCCACCTGGGGCGCGCTCAGACCGAGCGCGTCGCGCACCTGTTCGAGGATGCCCGGCGCGTCGATCCGCTGCTGCCGCCGCAGGTCATCCACGGCACCGTGGTGCACGAAGCCCTCTGCCAGCGCCACCTTGAGGAGGGGTACCTTCACCCCGGCCCGGTTCAGCGCGTCGAGCACGCCGTCCCCGAAGCCACCCATGGCGGCGCTCTCCTCGGCGCTCACCACCAGGCGGCAGCCAGCGGCACTGGCGGCCAGCAGCGCTTCGTCGAGCGGCTTGGCCCAGCGCGCGTTCAGCACCCCGGCTTTCAGACCGTGCTCGCGGAGCAGGGCGTCTGCCACGACGAGCAGGCGTTGCACGATCGGCCCGAAGCCAACGAGCAGCAGGTCAGACCCGGGTCGCAACTTCTCTGCGCGCCCGATCTCGAGCCGCACTCCTTCGCGGTCGAGGAGGTCCTCGCCGGGGTCCCGCGGGTAATGGAGCGAGACCGGCCCGTCATGCAGGAGGGCCGTCAGCACCATGTCGCGCAGTTCCAGTTCGTCCTTGGGCGAGCCGATCACCAGGTTCGGCAGGGAGCGCTGCGCAGGCAGCGTGAACATCCCCTGGTGGCTCGTCCCGTCCTCTCCGACCAGGCCGGCGCGATCGAGCGCCAGCAGGACCGGCAGGTCGTTCTGGCAAACATCGTGGACCAGCGAATCGAAGGCTCGCTGGCTGAAGGTCGAGTACAGGGCCACGACGGGGCGCATCCCGGCCAGGGCCAGGCCGGCTGCCATGGTGACCGCGTGCTGCTCTGCGATTCCCACGTCGAAGAAGCGGGCGGGGAACTGGCTGGCGAAGCGTGAAAGACCCGTACCGGTGGGCATCCCGGCGGTGATGGCGCAGATCCGCTCATCGGCTGCGGCCAGTCGCACCAGCTCATCGCTGAACGCGGCGGTGTAGGTCCTGGGGCGATGCCGCGGCTCGCTGACCGGTGGCAACGGCTCTTCGGTCGGATCGATCAGGCCCAGATCAATCGGCGGCAGCGAGGCTCCGTGGTACCCGACGCTGTCCAGTTCGGCGGGACCGTACCCCTTTCCCTTGGTGGTCTTGACGTGCACCAGCACCGGCCCGGGCAGCGTCAACGCCCGCTCGAAGACCTCTTCCATCTCCGGCACGTTGTGCCCGTCGAGGACGCCGATGTAGGTGATGCCGATGTCCTCGAAAAAGCCGACCTTCGCCCAGGATCGCTTGAAGCCCTCCTTGGCGAATGCGAGGCCGCGGTACAACTGCTCGCCGATCAACGGGATCCGTGGCATCAGGCGCGTGGTGGCCGACTTCGTCTCCTGGTAGACCCGGCTGAGGCGCAGCTTGTTGAGGTTGGTCGACAGGCCGCCCACGCTGGGGCTGATGCTCATCTCGTTGTCGTTGAGCACGATCAGGAGCCGATTGTGGGTGTCGCCCAGGTGGTTGAGCGCCTCGAGCGTGAGGCCGCTCTGCAGGGCCGCATCACCGACGCACACCGCGATTCGCTGCTGTCGCCCTCGGTCTCCGACCGGGAGCATGTCGCGTGCCGCCGCCAGGCCGACCGCGATGCTCATGCCGGTTCCGGCGTGCCCTCCGTCAAAGACATCGTGCTCACTCTCGGAGCGGCGCGGGAACCCGCCGATCCCGTCGAGCTGCCGAAGGGTGTGGAAGCGCTCGAGCCGGCCGGTGAGCAGCTTGTGGGCATACGCCTGGTGCCCGGTGTCCCACACGATTCGGTCGCGCGGGGAGTCCATGACCCGGTGGAGCGCCAGGGTGATCTCGACCACTCCCAGTGAGCTGGCGAGGTGCCCGCCGGTGCGCTGCACGGTGCGGATCATCTTCTCGCGCAGCTCGCCGGCCAGCGTTTCGATCTCGCTCGGGGTCATGCCCCGCAATTGGGCCGGGTCGGTCAGTGCTTCAAGAATCGTCACCGCAGGCGAAAGTATAGGTCAGGGCAGGTCCCGGCTCAGTCCAGCGACTTGCTCAGGAAGTACGACGTCTTGTCCACGGCGAAGCCTTCGCGCGCATAGAACCGATGTGCGCGTTCGCGAGTGATCCGCGTGGCGACCACCAACCGTCGGCACCCGCGGGTTCGTGCCCAGCCATCCGCCGCCATCAGCAGCTCTGCCCCGATCCCTGCCGAGCGATGCCCTTCCCCGATGACCAGGCCGACGATCATCGCGCTCAGCGGCTCGATCAGGGTGCGGCGCATCTCAACATGGCACCAGCCGATCGGCATGTCCTCGGCATCGGTCGCGACCAACACCGCGGCATCGGTCGGATGAAGCGTCGCGAGTCGGCCGAGCAGCGCCTCGGCGCTGGTCGCGTAGCCGAGTTCCGCGGCCAGCTCCGCGAGTGCAGCCGCGTCGGAGGGCAGCGGCGGCCGGATTTGAACCCCACCAGCCACGCGGCTCAGGCCTCGCTGTCGGTTGAGCTCGCCTCGTCGGCGGCCTCGCCGCTCTCCTCGACCTGTCCGCGCCCCAGCTGGGAGATCGCCAGCTCGGCGTCGCGCAGGCGAGACTCGGCTGCGCCATGCAGCTGGAGCGCCTCCCGGTAGCGGGCAATGCTCTCCTCCAGCGGCAGGTTGCCGGCCTCCAGGGCCTGGACGATCTTCTGCAGCTCGCCGACCAGCTCCTCGAAGGGACGCCCCTTCAGATCGTCGCCGGGCTTCGGGTCGGTCATTGCAAGGGCTCCTCGGTGCTGGCCGTGCCCACGATGCGGGTGCTCAAGGTACCCCGCGCGACGACCACTTCGAGCGGGTCGCCCACGGCGGCCTGTGCTGGGTCGCGCACGATCGTTCCGTCGGCCGTGCGGGCGACGGCATAGCCGCGCTGCAGGGTGGCGGCCGGGGAGAGCGCGCGCACGGAGTCGGCCAGGCCCAGGACGGCGGCACGCTCGCGTTCGACCCGACCTGCCAGGGCCCGGTGCCCTCGGTCGAGCAGCTCTCCGGCCCGCTGGCGGGCGGCCGCGGTATCGGGAACCAGGCGGGCCAGCGCCCGCTCTTCCTGAACCAGGAGTCGCTGGCGGTCTGCCAGGCGGCCCAGCAGCGCTGCCGATCCTCGGTCGCGCAGGCGGGCGAGGATGGTCGAGAACTGGGCCAGATCGGGCACCGCCTGCTCGGCGGCCACCGACGGGGTCGGGGCGCGCAGGTCAGCGGCAAAATCGGCGAGGGTGACGTCCGATTCGTGGCCCACGCCCACCACCACAGGCACCGGGCAGGCCGCGATCGCACGCACCACCAGCTCGTCGTTGAACGACCACAGGTCTTCCAGCGATCCGCCTCCACGCGCGATGATCACCAGGTCGATCCCCGGCTCCGCCCCCAGGCGCGCCAGGGCGCGCACGATCGCGCCGGCGGCGGTCGGGCCCTGAACGATGGTGGGAGACAGCACGAGCTCACCGATGGGGTAGCGGCGGCGCATGACGTTGCTGATGTCGCGCCAGACCGCTCCCACCGGCGAGGTGACCACTCCGATCCGGCGCGGCCAGCGCGGCAGCTCCCGCTTTCGCGCGGCGTCGAAAAGGCCTTCCGCGGCGAGCTTCGCCCGAAGCGCTTCGTACTGCTGGTGCAGGTCGCCGGCCCCGGCAGGGGTGGCCGACTCGACGTACAGCTGGTAGATCCCCTGCGGCTCGTAGGCCCGCAGCTTTCCGTGGCAGATCAGTTGCGTGCCGTGCTCCGGGCGGATGGCGGAGCGGGCCAGTTCCTCGCGAAAGAAGACGGCCTTGAGTTGGCTGGCCGCGTCCTTGAGGGTGAAGAAGCAGTGTCCCGACGGCGGGTAGGCCGGCTGGCTGACCTCGCCTTCGACCCACACATCGGCCAGGCCGGGATCGCCGTCGAGCAGGGCACGCACGCGCCGGTTCACGTCGCTCACGCGCAGGATGCGGGGCGCGCCGCGCGGCGCTTCCCAGATGGTCGACTGGTCCACCGGGTCTCCGCCCATCGGCCTACTGGACCCGGGTCACGTACTCGCCGGTGCGGGTGTCGATGCGCAGCAGGTCGCCCTCATTGATGAAGAGGGGCACCTGGACCACCAGCCCGGTTTCCACGGTCGCGGCCTTCTTGGCGCCCGCCGCGGTGTCGCCGGCAAAGCCCGGATCAGTGCGCGTCACCAGCAGATCAACGGTCACCGGAAGATCCACTCCCAGCACCTCCCCCTCGTACTGGCTGACGAAGACCTCGGTCGTTTCCTTGAGGAACCGGGCATCATCGCCCAGCTGGCGAGCACTGATGGCCAACTGGTCGTAGGTCTCGTTATCCATGAAATGGTAGATATCGCCGTCGGAGTACAGGTACTGCACCTTGCGCTGTTCGACCCGCGCACGCGGCCAGCGTGTTCCGGCCTGGAAGGTACGCTCCACGATGTCGCCCTTGCGTACGTTCTGCAGCTTCATGCGGACCTGGGCCGAGCCACGGGCCATCTTGATGTGGGTCCAGTCGAGGACCTTCATCAGCTGCCCGTCGAGCTCGATGATGATGCCCTTCTTGACGTCCCCGGTGCTGATCATGCGGTGTTCGTCGCTCCTTGTGGCCGATTCAGATGACGATCACGTCGCGCGGCGAGGTGGTCAGATATCGCGGCCCGGCCTCGCCCAGCAGGATGTCGTCCTCGATCCGGATGCCGATCCGGCCCGGGAGGTAGATGCCCGGCTCCAGGGTGAACGTCATTCCGGCCCGCAGCGGCCCCGGGTGCAGTTTCAGGGACGGCGCTTCATGGGTCTCGAGGCCGATGCCGTGGCCCAGACCATGGGTGAACGCCTCACCGAAGCCGGCGGCTGCGATCATCTCACGCGCGGCGGCGTCAACGGCGATGCCGGAAATGCCCACGGCGCACCGCTTGAATGCGGCCGCCTGTGCATCGGCGACGAGCCGATACAGCCGGCGTGACGCGTCGTCGGGTTCCCCGATGAAGAGCGTTCGGGTCATGTCCGAGCGGTAGCCATCAACCTGGCAACCGAAATCCATCAGGAGCACCTTCCCGACCTCCACGGCGGCATCGGAGGGACGACCGTGCGGCATCGAGGCCCGTTCGCCGACCAGGACCAGCGAGTCGAAGGCGAGCGACTCGGCCCCGTTGGCGCGAAACCAGTCCTCGATCTGCCAGGCGATCTCCTTTTCCGTGAGGCCCGGGCGCACCGTGGTCAGGAGATGGGCGAAGCAGGCGTCGGTGAGCGAGCAGGCCCGGGCGATTGCGTCCTGCTCGGCCTCGTCCTTGACTTCGCGCAGCTCCGCCAGCGCCCCGTCAAGGGCGACAAGCTCGACCCCAGGGGCGGCCACGCCGATGGCCTGCCAGTCGCCATGACTGACGACCTTGGCCTCTGCGCCGCAGCGGCTGATCCCGAGCGTGGGCCAGAGAGCGGCAAGCTCGAGCTCGATCTTGCCGTCGGTGGCGATCAGCTGCCAGTCGGGGGCTTCCACGGCCGCCTGCTCGGTGTAGCGCTTGTCGGCCAGCAAGAGCCGCCGTTCCCGGGTGACCAGCAGCGTCCCGGCGTAGTCGGAGGTGGACTCTTCGCCGCGCTGGAGGACGAAACCCGCCAGCCAGCGCTTGTACGCACCTCGCGAGAACAGGATCGCGTCGAGTTCGTGCGCGTCGAGCAGGCCACGAACCCGCTCGAGTCGGCCGACCGCACGGCTCACGGCGCCGGGCATTCGCGGCTCGCCTTGGCAACATTGGCGTTGTGCTCGCCCAGGGTCACCGCGAAGTAGTGGGACCCGTCGCGGACGCCGTTCGGACAGCCGGCCACGAAGAAGAAGTACCCCTTGGCAATGTCTGCCGCTGCGACGCCGGCGATCGAGGCGATGCGTGGCGCGGAGATCGGCGCCGGGGGCAGGCCATCGTGGAGGTAGGTCTGGTAGCCGATCAGAGCGTCCGGCAGAATCAGGTCCACGCCGGGTACCTGCAGTGGCGGCCACCACGTGATGCCGCGCCACTCGCTCACGGGCGCGTCGCCGTGCTCCAGGGTAGCGGCGCCGTACTGCAGGGTCGGATCGGCATCGAGCCGCCAGCCGCTGGTGTTGAGGCGGTTCAGGTACGCGCCGGCGATGGTCGGCCGCTCCGTGTCAAGCACCGCCTCGCGCTCGACAATCGAGGCGAGGATCACGGCCTGGTCGATGGTCATCGGCACGCCGGCGATCGTGGTGGCGGCGATCTGGGTGCGGATCTCCGAGCTGAGCCGCAGGTCGAAGGTGCCCAGCAGTCTGTCGATCAGTTGGCGGGCCGTGGCGTTGGCGTCGACTCGATAGGTGTCGGGATAGAGGTAGCCCTCCAGCGTGCGACCTGGCGGCAGTGCCGCCAGGAAGTCGTACGAGGCCAGGACGTCGCCGGGTGGGTGACGTGCGATATCCGCGAATTCGTCGAGGTTCATGGTCAGCTTGGTGGTCGCCAAGTACGCGACGATCTCCTCGAGACGCAGGCCTTCTCGAATGGTGATCGTCACCTCCACGCCGGGCTGCCGGCGCAGGGCGGACACGATCTGCGACGGTGTCAGCGAGGGCGACAGGTCGTAGACGCCCGCCTGCAGGTCACCTGATCGGCCCGCCTGCACGACGGCGAACTGGAATGCCAACTCGCTGCGAACCACCCCTTTCTTGAACAGAAGCGCACCGATCTCCGCATCGGTCGCGCCGGGGACCACCTCGACGGTGACGCGCGGCCCGTCTTCGCCGGCTGGCACGTCCGCGAGCTCGGCGGGTCGGTACCACTCCACGAAGCTCTGCACCAATCCGTTTTCGACCGTGCCAGGGTGTGTCTCGACCCATTCCATCAGTCGCGGCGCGAGGGTCAGCAGGCCAACGACGATGACGACTCCGGAAAGGGCGATCACTCCAGCGAACCAAGCGATCAGCACCAGCGGCTGGAACGTGCGGCGGCTGCGCCTCGGCGCCTCGCGCTCCTGGCGGATGGTGCGGATGCGTGCATCGCGCGCCTCGTCGCGGTCGCGATTGGATCTCGGTCGGCGATTCATCGGGTCTCCTGCGACGACCGGGGAGAGGCATGGGTGTCCAGGTATTCTTGCAGGATCAGGCGAGCCGCCGCGGAATCGAGCTCCCCCGAGCGCCGAGCCGGTCGCCGACCTGCGGCTGCAAGCTCGCGCGCCGCCTCCCAGCTGCTGAGACGCTCGTCGTGGTACGTGACGCCCAGCCCTAGAGCAATCAGCCTATCTCCGAATCGTCGCGCTGTCGCGGCCTGGGGGCCCTCGCTGCCGTCCATGTTGCGCGGGAGGCCGAGGACGATCGCGTCAACTCCTTCGGTGCGCGCGAGCGCCAGCACGGCGGCCGGATCGGGGGCTCGCAGCGCCGGGCGCGCGAACGCAAGTCCGGTCTCGGAATCCCCGATCGCCACCCCGACCCGACGGTTCCCGTGATCGAGACCCATGAACCGGGTCACGACGCGCTCGCGGCGGGCGTCACGGTCTGCACCGAGATCCGAATGCCGAGCCGCGGCAGGTGGTCCACCCAGCCGGGCCACAGCTCCACTTCGATCTTGCCGAGGTCGGCCAGGTCGGTCTTCGCGTCGGGAGCGGTCAGCCCGGCGACTCGATCGCGAACCTCCCCCTCATCGATGGCCGTGGCGCTGGCCGCCCGCACGGAGACCTCCACTTGCAGGTGGTCTCCCACCGTGGTCACGGCCCCGACATCCATCATGACGGAGCCGTCCAGCACGGCGGTGCCGGTAGGGATTGCCTCCTTGTCGGCCAGCAACCTGGAACGGGCCGCCTGCTCGACGTCGGAGCGCATGACGTAGGCCCGGTCGAAGTCAAGCTCGCCGGTCAGCGAGAAGGTCGCCGTGTCCTCCTTGCCAACCAGGTCGAGCGGGATCTCCACCACCACCTTCTCATCAGCGGACGGGCCACCATAGATCCGATCCGGTTGGCCTGACAACGCGTCCAGCAGACCCTGCCGCAGCTCGGCCGTGATCGACGCCACCAGCGCGTCCACGTCGGAGCGCTGGATCACCGCGTGCTTCGTTTCGGACCCACCCGCGGCGGCCTCGGGATTTGTGACGACTGCATTTGGATTGTCAGAAAAGCCTCGGAGGTAATCACGCACCCCTCGGGTGTCCACCGTATCAATGGCCCCGGAGACCACGTTGCCGGATGTTCCAGGGGTCACCGCCGTCACACCGACGCTGAGCTGCCCGGGAGGTCCGGAGAAATGACCCTTTGGCACCACGATCCGTTGAACGGTGATGAAGGCGGTTGTGCCGGCGACTGACACCTGGGTCCCCTGCGGCACCTCGACCGTCACGGTATTCCAGTTGGAAAAGACGACCGATCCAGTGGCTGCCACGGCATCGAGCCGCTCGCCGGTGGCCGTTCCCTCCCCGTTGGCGGTGAGGCGATCGGCGTGGCGCCCTGCGATGGTCGCGCTGAGCTCGTAGTGGATCGGTCCGACCGGTGTGGAGATCGGCGTGATCCGAATCGTGGCACCCGGCAGTGCGGCGGCACCGACGGCCACGGCGAAGGCAAGCAGAACGACGAGCAGCGGCAGCCCGGTGCGCGTGGACCGCGGCTGACCTGATGATCGGCCCTGACGCCTGGCCACTCCAGGTCCCTGTGGGGCAGCAGCTTCAGGCGGCAGGCGCACCGCCATCGTATCGTCGGTGGCCCCGGGCCGGGCTGCCGGGGGCTGGCCGACGCCGACCGGATCGGCGCCGCGGACCACGTGGATCGGCGCGCGGGCTGCCGGGCTCGGCGTCGCCGGCTGACCGGACGTGGCCTCGGGCAGCGTGGCAAAGGCCGGGATGCCCGCATCGGCCGCAAGGGAGCGGGTCGCCGCATCGGCCACCAGCGTCAGCTCACGCCCTTCGGCCTCGGCCAGCCGGGCCAGCAGGCGCAGGGCGACTACGCTCGAAGTGGCGCGGCTGCGGCCCGGCGCAACGATGACCACCGGTCCTGGGGCGGCCTCGCGCAGGCGCCGGATCACCGATGTGATCTCGTCATCGGGCTCCAGGTAGAGAAGCTGCGGGACCTCGGCCATCTCGCTCACAACTCCATGGCACGAACCGCGCCCCGCATCGCGCGTTCGGCAGCGCCGCTATTCGCGTCGATGATCAGCGCCTGGTGGGCGAGGGCCATCGGCGTCACGTCCTGCCGCGTGGTGAGTCGCCCGCTCGCGTCACGGACCCCCACCACGTCGTCGGGCGCCAGCGCTCGGACTTGTGGGCGACGCGCGAAAGGGAGGCGACGCCACCACTGATCGTCGTCGAGCATCTGGGTGATCTGCGGCAGCTGTGCGCCGCCGCCGCACAGGTACACCCGCGCTGGCAGCAGCTCTCCCTCGGCCAGGTCGCCGACCATCAGCTCGACGCCGCCGAGCCAGATCGTCGCGTCTTCGCTCAGGGCGGCTTCCAGCGTCGCACGGTCGATCGGCTCGGGCAGGTCCTCGGTCCGACTGGCGCCGAGTTTGAGCGCCTCCGCGCGCGCGAAGGAGAGGCCGAAGCGTTCCGCCAGCCCACGGGTGAAGGCGCGCCCGCCGAGTGCCAGCATCTTGGTGCCGGCGATGCCGCCGTGGCGGACCAGGGCAACGTCGGTTGTGCCGCCGCCCACGTCCACGAAGACCGCCCCCGCGTCGCCCATCTCGTCGGGATCGAGGCAGGTGGCCACCGCGTACGGCTCAGCCACCACGCCCAAGAGGTCCAGCCCAAGCTGCGCGGCCACCGATTGGAGGGCGCCCAGGTGCACCATCGGCGCGAATGCATTGAAGACGGCCAGCTCGACCTGTGCCCCGGTGAATCCGATCGGATTGCTGACCGGGTAACCGTCGATCTTCATCTCCACCACCGCGGCATGCACCAGGCGCACGTCGAGGCGCTCGACGCCACTCTCCCAGGCGATGCGCTGCTCCGCTTCCGCCAGCGCCTCTCCCTGCACATGCTCAACGATCCGCTGCAGCTCGGCGTCGGTCATCGGTGCGCGAGGATCCTCGCGACGGACCGTTCCGGTCGACGTCGTCCCCTTCACCAGCTCACCGGCGATCCCGATCACCGCCGCAGTTGCGCGGACACCGGCGGCCTCCCGGGCCTGCGACAGGGCCTGCGCGCAATTGGCAACCACCGCGTCGATGTCGCTCACCGTCCCGGACTGCATGTGGGTCAATCCCTGGCGCTGGCGGCCCGAGCCGCGCACGATCCCGGTGACCCGCCCCTCGTCATCGGCAGCGATCTCCACCACCAGGGCTTTGGCGAATTCGGTCCCCACGTCGAGGGCGACCAGGCCCGATGGACCTCCAGGTTGACCGCTTGGGCGTCGGAACAATCCGGCCAAGCCGCCCAGTCGCGCCTGCACCATCAGCTCGACTCGAGCCGGGCCAACGCCTCGAGTGCCAACCGACCGCCCTCGCTGAGCGCCTCGCCGAGGCGCGTCGCATCCTTCCCGCCGGCCTGTGCCAGCTCGGGGCGCCCGCCACCTCCGCCGCCGATGATGGGCGCCACGATTCGCACGATGGCGACGGCATCGAAGCCTTCCGCCACAAGGTCGCGGCTGGCGGAGACCATGATCGCCGGTCCGCCGCCGTCGCCCGACGCCACCGCCACGAACCGCCCGCTGATCGAACGAAGCTCATCGGCCAGCGAACGCAGCGCTGCGGCATCGGCAGACGGGAAGTGCCCGATGATCACCTTCGTGTCACCTGCCTGCTGTGCCCCGGCCAGGGCCCCGGCTGCGTCGAGACGAACTGCGCTCTGCCCCTCGCGCGGCGTCCGGGCTTCCTGCTCGGCCTCGCGCACGCGGGCCAGCAGCGACTCGACCCGGGCGGCCACCTGGTCCTCCGAGGTGCCAAGCAGCTGGGCGGTCGCGTGCAGCGACTCCAATCGGCCGGCAACCAGTTCCTCCGCCCCTTCGCCGGTGACCGCCTCGATCCGCCGCAACCCGGCCCCAATGCTCGATTCGCCGGTGATGCGGAAGGCGCCGATCTGCCCGGTCGAGCTCACGTGGGTGCCGCCGCACAGCTCCTTGCTGAAACCGTCCACCTGCACCACGCGCACCGATTCCGGAGCGTACTTCTCACCGAAGAACATGTCCGCACCCAGGGTTTGCGCGTCGGTCAGGCTCATCTGAGTCGGAATCACCGCGGCGTTGCGTCGAATCTGGGCGTTGACGATCCTCTCCACCTGTCGCAGCGCTTCACGCGGGGTCGGACCGCTGGAGGGGAAGTCAAAGCGCAGCCCCTCTGGACCGACCCAGCTTCCCGCCTGCTTGGCCTGCTCGCCGATCACCTCGCGCAGGGCGCGATGCAACAGGTGGGTGCCGGTGTGGTTCCGCGCCGCCGCCGCGCGCCGACGTTCATTGACCAGCGCCTGCACCGATTCGCCGACCAGGATCCTGCCATCGATGTCGCGTCCCAGGTGCACGATGGCGTCGGCCCGGCGCTGCGTGTCCTCCACGCTGAAACGCCCATGCGGGCCAACGATGCGGCCCTGGTCGCCGATCTGGCCGCCACCCTCCGCGTAGAACGGGCTGCGATCCAGGATCACCGCCCGGCGGCCATCGGCCAGCGGGAAGATGCCGAGCACCAGCGCGTCCTCGATGCGGGTCTGGTTCGGATAGCCGACGAAGGTCGATGCAAGGCGCTCCACCTCCTTCCCGACGTCCGGGTCCATTGCCAGCGCCGCAGACACGGTGCGGCGCGACCGATCCCGCTGCTCATCCATAGCCGCGTCGAAGGCCGCCCTGTCGACCGCAACGTCGCTCTCTGCGGCGATCTCCACGGTCAGGTCGATCGGGAAGCCGAAGGTGTCATGCAGCCGGAATGCCTCCAGGCCGCTGATCGTCCCGCGCGCGCCGGCCGCCTCCACCAATGTCGCGAGACGATTCGTGCCGGCCTCCAGGGTGCGGGCGAATTTCGCCTCCTCGGCCTGCACCTCGCCCAGGATCCGCTCCCGCTCCTGCGCGAGCACCGGGTAGGCGGCCCCCATCAGGTCAACCACCGCGCCGCAGGTCTCGGCCAGCACCGGCTGGCGGATCCCCATCAGGCGCAGGTGGCGCACCGCGCGGCGCATGATCCGGCGCAGGACATAGCCGGCCCCTTCGTTTGATGGCTTCAAGCCTTCCCCGATCAGGAAGGTCATGGCCCGGCTGTGGTCGGCCACCACCTGGTAGCTGAACCGCTCTGCTTCGACCTGCTCGGGGCGGTGCCCGAGGTGCGCGGCCAGGCGGTCGATGATCGGCACGAACAGGTCAGTCCCGTAGTTGCTGTCCACCCCCTGCAGGATCGAAGCGGTCCGCTCGAGTCCCATGCCGGTGTCAACGCTCTGGAACGGCAGCGGCGTCAGCGTTCCGTCTGCCGCGCGGTCGGACTGCATGAAGACCAGGTTCCAGACCTCCAGCCATCGCGGGCAGGTCTCGGAATGGTCGGGCACACAATCGGGACCCTCGGACAGCTCCGCCCCGCGATCGTAGTGGAGTTCGCTGCACGGACCGCACGGGCCGGTCTCGCCCATCGACCAGAAATTGTGGTCGTCGCCGGCGGCAATGTTGCCCCACTGCGCCATGCGCTCCGGCGGCAGGCCGATCTCATCGGCCCAGATTCGGCGCGCTTCGTCGTCATCGATGTACGTGGTAGCCGCGATGCGGTCGCCGGGAATCCCGAGTTCGACGGTCAGGAACTCCCACGCCCAGTGGATCGCCTCGCGTTTGAAATAGTCGCCGAAGCTCCAGTTGCCGAGCATTTCGAAGAGGGTCTGGTGCCGCGGAGTGTGGCCGACCTCCTCGAAGTCATTGTGTTTGCCGGCCACCCGCAGGCAGAGCTGGGCATCCACCGCGCGCCGATAGTCGCGCTGCTCCTCTCCGGTCAGGACGCGCTTGAACTGGACCATCCCCGAGTTGGTGAAGAGCAGGGTCGGATCGTCGTGCGCGAGCAGCGGCGCGGATGGCACGCGAGTGTGTCCGCGCTCCTCGAAGAAGCGCTGGAAGCTCTCTCGGATCTCCGCCGCGCTCATCGGCTGCAATCGGTGTGCCCTCTCCTCATGGCGAGAGCCGGCGACCACCGGCTCTCGACTCCTGGCTGATCTGCCCGGACCCGATCAGGTGGCGGCGCTCTCCGACGCCTCGCCGCCCCGCGGAGCATCGTACGCGGCGAGCATCTCGGCGCGTGCCTTCTCCGCGGCCGCGCGTCCCTCGCTGATCGCCTCGCCGAGGGAGGTGCGCTTCTCGCCGACGAATTCACCGACCTGTCCGCGGATCTCGTCGCCGGAGGCCGGTGCCAGCAGCAAGCCGATGGCCGCCCCGACGATGCCACCGATCAGCATGCCAGCCAGAAAACTGCCGAAACTTGAGTCTTTCATGCGAAGCAGCCATCCCCTGTGCGTGCGTCGCACGATTCTACCGATCCGGCTCCGACCCGTCTCGGCGCGACGGTCTGTCAGGCCCGAGGTGAACCAGCAGGCTGACCATCAGCATCGCAATCTGCGCGACGACCGATGCCGCCACCACGTTGAAGTCGCCAATGCGGAGCAGCTCGAGCCCTGTCCGCGAGCCGATCGCGTCCCCTCCGGCCGCGCCCACCAGCGCCGCCGCGAAAAGGGCCGGCAGCAGCCGATCCCAGCGCCCGCGCAGCGCCGTGAAGGCCGCCAGGTTGATGGTCGACACGAAGGCCACCAGGATCAGCCACGGGCTCATGCGGCGCGGGCGATTCGTCCCCCGCCCAGGCACTCCTCGCCGTCATACAGCACGGCCGCCTGGCCCGCCGCCGGCGCCCAGACCGGGGTGGCAGTCTCGATCAGCAGACGATCCTCACCCACCAGGGTCACCTCGCATTCGGCCTCTGCGCCGCGGTGCCGGATGCGGACGGCCGCCTTGAAGCGGTCACCCGGCGGCTCACCAGCCACGAATCGGCGGCCTTCGACAACAAACTGCCGGGCAGCAATCTCGTCCCGCTGGCCAACCAGGAGCGTATTGGTCTCGGCGTCGATCGATCGCACATAGAGGGGGCTACGGGCCGCGATCCCCAGTCCATGGCGCTGGCCGACGGTGTAGTGAGCGTACCCGGTGTGCGTGCCGACGCGCGCACCGGTGCCGTCCACGATCGGACCGGGCTCACCGCGGTAGCCGCGGCGCTCGGCGAGGAGCTCGCGATAGTCGCCCGCCGGGACAAAGCAAATCTCCTGGCTGTCGGGCTTGTTCGCGGTCGGCAGGCCCAGCTCGGTCGCGATCCTGCGCACGGTGGGCTTGGTCAGCTCGCCCAATGGAAACCGGGTGTGCGCCAGCTGGGCCTGGTCGAGGATCCACAGGAAGTAGGTCTGATCCTTCTCCGAATCGGCAGCCCGCAGCAGCCGCCAGCGTCCGTCGCGATGCTCCGTTCGGGCATAGTGGCCGGTCGCCACCTGGTCCGCGCCGTAGGCAGCCAGGCCGCGACGCAGCAACTCGTCGAACTTGATGTACTGGTTGCAGGCCTGGCACGGATTGGGGGTCGAGCCCGCCAGGTAGGCGTCGGCGAAGGCATCGATGACCCGCT
>Ga0315281_10002747_pt1 | contig 26066 bp, 20 predicted proteins | sample YL17G07_0_MG_FD_204540 | JGI IMG/M metagenome (GOLD analysis project Ga0315281, IMG submission 204540) | Sediment microbial communities from Yellowstone Lake, YNP, Wyoming, USA - YL17G07_0 | ecosystem: Environmental > Aquatic > Freshwater > Lake > Sediment | place: USA: Wyoming | collected... | reverse complement strand
GAGAGGTTATGTCTGAAATAGCTCAAAAATTTGATCCCCTTTTCAATCCTAGGTCGCTTACTTTGATTGGAGCATCAGCAAATCCATATAAATGGGGGTCTGTTATCTTATCTCACATTATCACCGGGCACTTCAAAGGCAAAGTGTACCCGGTAAATCCGAGAGAGAAAGAAATCCTGGGTTTGAAGGTATATTCCAGTGTAAAGACTCTGCCTGAAACTCCCGATCTTGCTGTAGTTGTGATCCCCCCCTCCGGTGTGCCACAAGTTTTGCAGGAATGTGGTGAGAAGGGAATCAAGGCTGCGGTCATTGTCACCGCTGGTTTTGCTGAGGTAGGAGCTGAAGGGGAGAAATTGCAGCGGGAAGTGGTCAACATAGCCCGCGAAAGTGGCATGATTTTAGTGGGACCTAATTGTTTTGGCATTATCAGCACAGCTTGCAGTTTGTGTGCCATTATGCCCCCTTTATTTCCCGAGCCGGGGCCTTTTGCTGTAGTCTCACAAAGCGGCAATATCGGGTTTTCCATCGTCCAAAGATTAATCAGTAAGGGTTTTGGCATCAGCAAGCTTATCAGCTATGGCAATGAGGCGGATTTGCATTTAGAAGATTATCTTGAGTATTTGGCTGAGGATACTGAGACTAAAGTCATATTGAGCTACATTGAAGGGTTCAAAGACGGCAGGAAGTTTTTTGAAATAGCTAAAAAGGTCACTCGAAAAAAGCCCATCGTGACGCTCAAAGCGGGATATACAAGTGCTGGAGCTAGGGCAGCCAAATCACATACTGCTGCCTTGGCAGGCTCTAATGCTATTTTTGATTCTGTTTGCAAGCAAGCAGGGATAATAAGGGTTCGAGACATGGATGAGATATTCAACGTTGGTGCTGCCCTGTTGCATCAACCACTGCCTCGGGGGAAAAGGGTAGGAATAATCACTGCTGGTGGAGGTTGGGGGGTTCTTGGCGCCGATGCCTGTGTCACTGCTGGTCTTAGTGTGGTTCAGCTTCCTGAGGAGACTATAGGCGAACTGGATAGCCTCCTGCCTTCCTGGTGGAGCCGGGGCAACCCGGTAGATTTGGTGGCGGGGGTCTTCGGGGAGGATGTGATGAAATCTATCGAGGTTATGCTCCGTTGTGCTGCTATTGATGGTCTGATGTTGCTGAACTTATCACCAATGCTGCCAAGAGGCATAGTATTGGTATCCAATGAGAGCTCAGATTTGCGTGAGCAGATTAAGGCATTTGCGGATTCCCTGGCTGAGGTTTTTGAACAATTAGCACTTTTGGTGGCTAAGTATGGTAAGCCAATTGTCATCGCTTCGGAGTTTGGTAGTGGATATATAGATGCTCAGGTAAGCAGACTCGCAGTGCAAAAGGGAATCCCATGCTATCTGTTGCCCGACCATGCTGCTGCCGTCCTTTCTAGGTTAGCTGAGTATGCTGAATACCGGGGAAATCTGTCCTCTCACGGTTCTTCAGTGCTTGAGCCATAATACTAAGATAGCAAGAACGTTAAGCTAAATAAGCACGGTTGGTGACCCTCGTCAAATACAGCTAGACATACACCACCGCGTCAAGCGAGAAAAAACCTTCTAAGGTTTAAAAGGAGAATAAGCAAATCTTCTCAGCCCTATGGGCCAAAATTCAGTCACATTATCTTTGTGGGAATAATAGTCAATTTATCATGATAGCAAAACACAAGGACAATTTTACCGGGTTTTTCATTGAAGGGTGAGACTAAATTGACTGGAAGGGGAACGTAGTTTATACTTGATAGCTAAAATTAAAAATAGTAAAAAGCGGCGCAGCCAAGCTCTATTTCCCGCAAAGGTCACCTTGGGGAAAGTGCTGCTAACTGAAAAGTCCTGTTTGTATATGGATAATTTTCGTTATAGGAGGTGAGATTATGGCTAAAATAACCGGTGGAGAAGTTTTGAAGCGCTGTCTTGTCCAGGAAAACGTTAGATATGTTTTCGGTGTGTGTGGAGCTCAATTTTTACCTTTTTTAGATGCTATCTACAAGGACGAGCGAATTGAGTTCATTGGTACAAGGCATGAGGCTGCAGCGGCTCATGCGGCAGACGCCTGGACACGTGTAACGGGGAAACCAGGTGTATGTATCGGAACGGTAGGACCTGGAGCTGCAAATTTGGTTGCCGGAGTATACCCCCCTTCCGCAGATAGCATTCCTGTAATAGCAATTACGGCACAGAATCAGACATGGCGTTCGTATCCAGACCACGGTTCCACTCAAGGCTTAGATCAAATTTCACTATTTAAGGGGGTCACTAAATGGAATGCCGTTATCTCTCATTGGGAACGTATTCCGGAACTCGTTCATCAGGCCTTCAGGATAGCTACCTCGGGTAGACCTGGCCCGGTTCATCTCGATTTTCCTTCGGATGTCATGTTTCAAGCCAAAGACGAAAATGAAGTTAAAACCGTTCCCCCCAAAAGTTATAGATCCATTGAGCGTCCGGTTGGGGATATTTCGTTAATCGAGCAAGCCGCGAAAATGTTGGGCGAGGCGAAATTGCCGCTCATCCATGCTGGCGGTGGGGTTCTTCGCTCAGAGGCTTCTGAGGAGCTTATTCAACTCGCTGAGTATTTACAAGCCCCGGTAACCACCTCCGTACAAGGAAAGGGTGCCATCCCGGAGGATCATCCCCTCTGCCTTATTTCAAATTGTTTTGGCACGGGGGGACTCGTTGTTCAAGCCGATGCTGATGTCGTGCTCTTGGTTGGGGGTCGATTAGCAGATCTTGAGTTTTGGGGACAACCGCCTCTTTGGGGCGACCCAGCACAGCAGAAACTCATCCAGATAGATATCAGTGGCGACATGATTGGACTTAACCGGTTAGTAGACATCGGGATAGTCGGTGACGCAAAATCCACCCTTCGTGCTCTTTTAGGAGTGGTAAAGAAGCATACGCCGAAAAAAGAGGAGCGTGAATCTCTTCAATCCTACAAACAAGTGGAGAAAGACTGGCTTGAAGGGTTCAAGGAAATGTGTGAGTCGGATAGTGTGCCGATCCATCCAGCGCGATTAGTAAAAGAAGCACGGGAATTCTTTCCACGGGATGCTATCGCGGTGAGCGATGGGGGAAACACATCTGTCTGGTGCGTGCGGTTAAATCGCATCTATGAACCAAATACATTCTTAAGCTGTTCATCTGGAGATGCAGGTCACCTCGGAGCCGGTATTCCCTATGCTATCGCAGCCAAGTTAGCAGCTCCCTCAAAACAAGTATATTGTATCACCGGAGATGGCTCATTTGGTCTTAACATCCAGGAATTGGAAACGGCGAGTCGTCTGCAGTTGCCTATCGTATTCATAGTTCACAATGACAGTGCTTGGGGAATGATAAAAGCCGGACAAACAGCGTCTTTTGGGAAAAGATACATTGGCGTTGACCTTGGTGATGTTCGATATGATGAAATCGCTCGAGGCATGAATTGTTACGGGGAAAGAGTGGTAAAGCCTTCCGAGATCAAATCGGCTTTACAAAGAGCAGTCGACTCCAAGCTTCCCGCAGTGTTAGATGTGATAATTGACAAAGAAGTACTACCCTCGCCAGATCTTGAGGCTTGTGTAGCACAATGGTTAGAGGGTTGCGGTGGGTAGTAGAAAAGAAGCGAAGGGTAGAAAAATATGGATAAATTTTGAACCGCATTATTCGGGTTATTGAATTTCAAAAAGCAAGCGAGGGATGATAATATATTACGTAACGTACTATTCAATTGGCCCTTAAAAATCAAGATAACTTAGGGATACCAAGCAACTGCGCAGGTTTAGTTGAAGATAGATATAAAATATGCGGGAGTAACTCAGTGGTAGAGTTCCTGCCTTCCAAGCAGGATGTCGCGGGTTCGAGTCCCGTCTCCCGCTTTTATGGGCTCGTAGCTCAGTGGCAGAGCGGCCGGCTCATAACCGGTTGGTCGTAGGTTCGAATCCTGCCGAGCCCATTTAATTTTTAATCTAAATAACAGGATAACGATAAGCTTACTACAGGAACAAGGGTGCTAGAGGAGTTCGACTATATTTTCAACCCCAGGTCTATTGCGATAATAGGAGCATCGCATACCGATGATTTCACAAGAAGCCTAACGAAGACAGAAAAGACGAGAAACAATTTGTTCCTAGTCAATCCAAATCACAAGGAGCTTTTTGGTAAGAAATGTTACCCCAGCATCCTGGACATCGCAGAGCAAGTTGACTATGTTGTCATAGCAGTGTCAGCGTTGTTAGTCCCACAAGTATTAAGGGATTGTATAGAGAAGGGAGTAAAAGTAGCTCATGTCTTTTCTTCTGGCTTCAGCGAGACCGGGATAGCAGAAAGGATAAAATTAGAGGATGAGCTGAAGGCGATAACAAAGGGGAAAATTAGACTGATTGGTCCAAATTGCTTTGGAATCCATTGTCCTAAATCGGGGTTATCCTTTAACCCGGAGGCATCAACTGAGGAGGGACCTGTTGGAGTCGTTTCACAAAGCGGAACGTTTGCAGATTTATTTCTGGACATTGGAAAGATAAGGAACATCAAGTTTAGCAAGGTAATCAGTTATGGGAATGGTATAGACTTGGATTGTCCCGATTTTTTGGAATATTTAGCAGAAGACGATGAAACAAAAGTCATAGCGTTGTACATCGAAGGTGTACGGGATGGAGGACGTCTTAAATCAGCACTGAGGGAAGCCGCAAGTAAGAAACCAATAGTAGCATTGAAGGGAGGGGTAACAGAGCATGGCAGTAGGGCAGCAGCCTCTCACACTGGTTCTTTGGCCGGTTCCCCAAAAATCTGGAGAGCATTCTTTGAGCAGGCAGGTGTAGTTCAAGTAGAAAGTTTTGATGAATTAGTGAATACCATCTTAGCAATTAGCTGTTCACCTCTCCCTTCTGGAAAGGGAGTTTCAATTATTACTCACTCTGGTGGTTTTAGTGTGCTGGAAACTGATATATGTGTAAAGGTAGGATTAGAGGTTCCTCAATTCCGGGAAAAAACGCTGAGAGAACTAAAGAAAATAGTGCCTGTGGCAGGAACAAGTATCAGGAATCCTTTAGACGCCTGGCCGCTATACTATAAGCCATCAGCTTTTCGCGATACCATTAAGGCTATCGCACTTGACGAAAACATACATTCATTGGTGTTACACATAGATGAGCTGAAATATTGGAAGCAAGTATTGGCTGGAGAACTTGAGCGCTTTGTGAAAGAAGTCCTTGCCTTTATGATAGATGCGTGTGAGTATACCCGAGATGAAATTAAGAAGCCTGTAATGATCTGTGTTTCGCTTGAAGCTTATTCAGAAGATGAAGTAGATAGGAAATACCACCTGATGGTTAAGAAAGAATTTGAAAGCAGAGGATTTCCGGTATATCCCACGCTTGAGGGGGCGATCAAGACCTTGTTTAACATTTACAGATATCGCATGCGATCTCTTCGCAGATAGTTCATCACTTACATTTTTCAGGGGTTAGAGCTTGCGACCTATTTCTGCAGCCTCAGCGATAGCATCAAGAGCTTTGCGAGGCTGTTTAGCGTCACCAATGACATATATTTCCTTTACCCTACCTCGGATTTTCGAGGCGAACTCATTCACCGGGGCAATTCCCGTTGCGAGAACAATTGTATCAAAGCCTGAAAGCGTTTCTTCCTTGCCATTTCGCTCAAGGATTACTCCATCCTTGACAAACCTTTTTACTGAGGCAGAAGTAATAATGCTTGCTTTCTCCTGGGCAAGCCTTTGAAGCAGAAAATACCTTGTCGCCCCCCCGACATCCTGTGCAACTCTGGGTAGTGCTTCCACCAAAGTTACCCGGCATCCCATGATTTGCCCCAGAAAGTCCGCTGTCTCACATCCCACCACACCTCCTCCTATTACCAAAATGCTGCGCCCCGGTGTTACTTTACCCCCCAAGACGTCAAAAGCTGTGACCACTCCTTCCTCTTCTATCCCTGGAATGTCGGGAATGACAGGAGTTCCTCCTGTAGCAATCACTATTGCATCAGGCTGAAGATTATCAATCGTTTTTTCAGTCACTTCTTGACCCAAAGCTACCTTTACCCCAGCTTTCTTAATCTGGATACTTAGGTAATTTATTATTTTAGTAATTTCTTGCTTGCATGGAGGAATAGCAGCAAGCTTAAATTGACCTCCTAGTTTTTCTTCCTTCTCATATAGATAAACCTCATGGCCTCTTAAAGCAGCAACTCGGGCTACCTCCATACCGGCGGGACCACCACCCACAACCAGAACCCTCTTGCTTTGAGTGGCTGGAATGAGTGCCATCTCTCTTTCCTTACCCACTGTGGGGTTGACCAAGCAGGATATGCATATTTCCCCCAAATCAGAAAGCCTATCTATGCACCCCTGATTGCAAGCGATACACCATCGGATATCATCATAATTTCCAGCTGCTGTTTTCTTCGGCAGTTCGGGGTCTGCCAATGAGGCTCGACCCATAGCAACTAAGTCAGCTTGACCTTCTTTCAGGATCTCTTCAGCCATGCGAGGATCATTAATTCTTCCCACGGTGATGACTGGCACAGAGGTAGCTTTTTTAACCTCACCAGCAGCACTTACATTGTAGCCAGGAGGAATTGCCATGGGAGCGGTTATATAATCAAAACTAGCGTAAACACCAGTGGAGACATGGAAGGCATTCACCCCAGCTTGCTCTAAAAGGGGGATTATTGTCTTGGTTTCCTGAATGGTTCTTCCACCGGCGACTCTCTCATCTCCACTTAAGCGAAAGATGATAGGATAGTCAGCCCCCACCATTTCCCTGATTTTGTGGATAATTTCGATGGGAAACCGTAACAGCCCCTCCAGATCTCCTCCATAAGCGTCTGACCGATGATTGGCATACCCTGACATGAATTGCGCTATCAAGTATCCATGAGCCCCATGAATCTCTACGGCATCCATCCCGGCCTCTTTAGCTCTTCTAGCGCCTTCAGCAAATTGTTCCTCTAGTTCCCAGATTTCCTCTACAGTGAGCTCCTTAGGAATTTCTCTACAAACAGGGCAGGGAATTGCTGAAGGGGCCACCAGAGGTCGACCAGTTAGGAACGAAAAGGTTTGTCTTCCTGGATGATACAATTGAACCGCAACTTTAGCTTCTTTAGCATGTATCGCCTTGGCTAAATCCCTGAACCCCGGAATGAATTTGTCATCCCAAATACTAAGCTGAGCGGGTGAACCTTTACCATAAGGGCTAATAGCAGTTATTTCGGTGATAATCAAACCGAATCCACCATCAGCCCGAGCTACAAGGTAGTCCTTAAGGCGCTCGCTTACCGTGCCATCGGGGTTAGCAAAGTTAGTACCCATTGCAGGAACTACCAGCCGATTTTTAAGCTCCAGGGAGTTAATCTGTATCGGTTCGAAAATCTTTTTAAGGGAGGCCATTGGCATCATGCTTTTTTTTCGAATAGCTGGGGAAAGCTTAACATTTAATGAGCATGCACAGCAACGCATCAGTTGACATAATATTAATTATTCTTAGCAGGGAGCGATACTTGTAGCGGGGCTCGTCATCGCGTCTATCATTGGTGCCGCAAACACATTACCAACCATCGGTGCTTCAGCTGCTCTTCTTTTTCCAATACTTCATTGAAATATTTTAAGGCGGAAATAACTGAACAGGAGGCTTTGGACAAAAGCTGAGGTAGAACAGGGCAATTATGGCATGTCTATTCGAGTGCCGTTCTAGTTGTAAAGCTCTAATCAGGATGAAGACACATCATGCCGGTGATGGATCCACTGTATAAGCCACCATTAAGGCCGATTTCGGTTGCTGCCCAACAACTGTTGTACCACGGATCCTTGCCAATTTCGTAGGAAACAATCGATTTCCCGGTATTCCAATCCAGCGCCTCCCATGTCCAGTTTCCTGCTCTTTGCCCAATGTCATACACGAGGTTGGTAGCCGCACTCATTGCTGGTATTCCACTGGGCAGGCTGACCTCCTTATTCACCCATGCTGAGCGTAACTCTCGCGCCCGGGGGTCCCATTCAAATTTCTCAGCGCCGTACGGCGCTACACTCGGGTCTTGAGACCTTATTATATTCACGATAGGGTTTTCAGAAGTGGTATTCAGTTGATTATTCACCACCAGTGCGCCATATCCCCTAACACATGGAGATTGCTCCGAAGAAGACTCAGTGGCCTCAGGATTGCCAAATGTTACCGGAACCTGAGCTGCTATGCGTCGATCCTTAGTGCCTGGAATCTGCACCCAATCGGAGGGAATCTTATCTCGCCAAAAGAGCACTATATGCATTAACTCTTGCCCATCAGTAATGACAACGAACTTATCTTGTTCCCCGGTTCCCATCAAAGTAGGGGTAGAACCAGAACCTTTACCAAGCCTTATGCCTGATATCTCTTCACCTGTTTCATAATCGGCAATCCATCCTCCATCGCTCTCATCTGTTGTTAATCTATTTCCAGTCCATTGTACACGATACATTCGCTCGCTTGTGACCACATAAATCCCTCCACCTTCATCGCATGCGATTGAATTTGATACTTCTTCATCCTCCCCAAGATGCAGAAAATAAGCAGAGTCGAAGGAGCGCGACACAACCCCGATGGTTCCTTCATTAGTAGCAAAAGCGAGCATACCATCGTATGTGATACTAAGGCCAACGATAAATTCATCTTCGCTGCGGAGCTGGTCACGGGGGATTTCAAAAATACGCTTGACTACTATTTTTGAATCAGCATCGCTTGGAACTTCATCACCATATGCCAAGATCTTTTGGAAAACTGGGGCAAAGAAGGTGCCTTCACAGTCAACCAGGGTGTACGCAGCATTTAGACCGTATTGTGTAGGGGATAGCGTGACGTTTATAGGTTCTTTATCTATTTTATCAATATAGTAAAACTCACCTCCATGAACACCTACCTTAACTACCATCGATGGTGTACTTCCCCATAAGACGCGGCTACCATCAAGGTATGTACCAGAAATGGCTAGTGTTATAGGAGGGTAGAGCAGGCCTCCCAAGTAGTCAAACTTGTATTTGGACATATCCTCGGTTGGTCCTGCATCAGGGGAAGATGCCTGGCAATATGCATTTCTGTGTGACATCGGCCAGGGTGAATCGGCTAAAAATGGATTCGCTGGGGGCTCATCGAGAGTAATTGTATTAGTTGCACCAGGTTGCTTGCACCCCTGCGTATAAAGGAAAGCCGCGAAGACACTTAAGACGATGAGGAGTCCGATTACGGCTTTCTTTATGGAAAGACGATGAGCTATTTTTAAAGATTCCCGGTGTTTTTCCATTATCCTGCGGGTTAAAAGTGGGTGCATCCTTTTCTAAACACCTCCCTCGATAGAACTCTAACTAAAATTAAACTGGCTCGCAAGACTAAAGCATCGTACTACATTTTTCTAAATTTTAAAAAAACAGCCAGCAACTGCATGTTATTAACATGTATCTCTACCTATTTGCTACTATGAAAAGCTTTGTGCACTTCCTTTAAGTGTCTGTTGGTAACATGAGTGTAAACTTGAGTTGTTCTAATACTTTCATGGCCGAGCATTTCTTGAACAGAACGAAGATCAGCCCCATTTATCAACAAGTCTGTGGCAAAAGAATGTCTCAATGTATGGGGGCTTACCTTGACTGGCAATCCACACCTCTTTGCATATTTAGTAACGATTTTTTGGATGGACCTTGCTGTCAGTCGCATTTTTTCACCGTCTTTTCCAGTGTTTATTCCACCGCTATACCGAATAAAGAGTGGCTTGAAATGGTCTTGACGCGACTGCAGGTAGCGATTAATCCATTGTACAGCCGTATCCGATAAGAAAACTACTCGGAGTTTGTTTCCTTTACCCCTAACACCAAATTCCTGGCGCTTTAAGTCTATCTGGTCACGATTTAACCTCACTAACTCTGATACTCTTAGTCCTGTGCTAAATAAGGTTTCCAAGATAGCTTTGTCTCGCAAGCCTATCTCGTTTGATATTTGGGGACTGTTTAATAACCTTTCTATCTGCTCCGAGTCCAAGAAACTAACAGAACGAGAACTCTGTTTTGGAAGTTCTATCTTATCAGGCGATAAGGTAGGTATATCACGCTTGACTAAGAGATAACGTAGAAAAGCTCTCAACGCAATAATATGGTAGCTTTGAGTGACACGTTTTAATGGCACGCCATTTCTATTACGAAAATGCGCCAAATATAGTCTGTACCTTCTGATATCCTCCAAGTTTATGTCTTCAGCTTTGGTAGTAGGGGAATTCTCACTGAGCCAGTTGTGGAAACGGTTCAAATAATGTCTGTACACGCGAGTAGTAAGAAAAGAGCAGCCCTTTTCGATTTCCAGGTATTCCAAGAACTCGGTAATTAACGGCTCCAGGGTTATGTCAGGCATTAATGTTTTATTTTAGCCACTTCTTTGGTTCGCAAAAGGTTTGTTATGCGAACCGATTTTATATTAAACCACTATACTGGCTTTTGTCAATACATCTGCCCTCCTTTCCCTTTTTATTGGTATCGGTATTTCCAGCATGCTGAGGTCAGTGCGGGTGAAATCGCCTGGAGCTTATCCTTTTCAATCGTAAGGTTGTGACCAACCAATCTCTATAATTCAATCACCAGCCCTGCCCCACACCCTAGAGCTTTGCCACGGAATAACTGTAGTATTTTTTGCTTATATTGGGTGCAATGGCAGGGATAGATTAACGATAAGCCGTCAAATGCCTTAAAGTCATGAAAACCATGAAATCCGCCGGCAATTCCGTAAACTCTCCCAAACTCCGAGGCAGCCCCTAATATGCCTTTCATTGCCGGATGAGAACAGCCAGTTACCACAAAAACTCCCTTATCCGTCTTGATTGCTAAGGATTGCTCTATACCTTCAAGTTCACCGGTCGAAAAGACATTTCCGCAAATTTGGATGGCATCTTTCCCAACAATGGTTACCTTTCTACCTGAAGCTACTACTGCGAATGAACTAGGGATGTAAAGTTCAGCGGTTTTGTTTATCTTGAGAATTTCAGAAAGCCCGCCGGTGTGGTCGAGATGGGCATGAGAAATCGCGATTATACCTATTCCTTCAGGGGCAATATCCAGCTCTTTCATATTATGTAATAATGTGGAGCTATCAGCGCCAGTATCAAACAAAATCGGCAGCGTCTTTTCTATCTCTATGTAGGCTGAAAATCCCCAATGAGGTTTTAATCCCTTTTTCTTCACTTCATTGTCATAAAGTATGGTAATTGTCATTCTTGCCCCTTATTTCAATGCATTTTACCAAGCTTCAGATGGAAGCTGGCCACCAGAATAGAGCTTTACTTCCGGAGAGCAAAGGCAATGGAACTCGCCTTTGGCGAGAGTGATTTCCATCGCGAAATCATCGCCCAGCAACTAAATATTTAGCTCACAAGGCTTAGCTGGGCGAATTTAATATCGCAAGCCCGGCAGTTTCCGGTTCCACCGCAAGACCCGTGATGGTAGCAGTCAACGAGTTCCCTATTTGCTAAGCCAGCCTATTTTTCCCGTTCGATTATCGTTGTTGCTCCTTGCCCACCCCCTCCACAAAGCGTGGCGCATCCATACCTAGCATTTTTCTCCTTTAATATGCGTGCCAAAGTCCCGGTGAGTCTTGGTCCTGAAGCAGCTAACGGATGCCCTATCGCGGTCGCACCGCCTTTTATATTCACTCTGTCTGGGTCAATGCCCAATTTCTTTATGGCATACAGGGTCACCGCGGTAAAAGCTTCGTTTATTTCCCAGAAATCAATATCTTTAACATTCAATCCAGCCCTCTTCAATGCTATTTGACTAGCTGGGACAGGACCCTTGCCCATGATACTGGGCTCAACTCCAGCCCATCCTAGGGACACAATCTTCGCCATGGGCTTAAGCCTATATTCTTTTGCCTTTTTTCTGGACATCAGAAGCATAGCCACCGCTCCAGCATTCAACGGCGAAGAATTCCCTGGCGTGATAACACCGTCAGGTTTAAAAGATGGATTTAGAGATGCAGTAGCTTCGAGAGTTGCACCCCTTCTTATTGCCTGGTCCGAATCTATAACCTTTTTGGTGCCATCAGCAAGCGTTACCTCAACAGGCATAATCTCATCTTTGAAATAGCCCTCATTGAGAGCCTTTTCAGCCAGATTATGGCTTCTAACAGCCCATTTATCCATGTCTTCTTTAGTTAATCCTATCTCGTCTTTGCATTCTTGGTACAATTTTTCTGCTGTTAGCCCCATGCTCATTGCTGTCAGGAGATCGTACTCCTGTACATAGTGTGGCTGTAGCAACGTTGGGCTTGCATTCAGATGCGGATTCAGACTCATATCCATGCCAAGATGAGTCATATGCTCTATGCCACAGGCAAAAACAATGTCGGAATAACCCAGTGTAATCTCCATCACCCCAGTGTGTATAGCAGACATGCCTGAACAGCAAACACGTTCCACTCCTTGCGCAGGGACATTTATGGGCAAATCAGCTAGCATGGCTATTGCCCTTCCACCATAAAGCCATTGCTCCGTCATTTGCATGGTGCATCCGGTAAGCACATCACCAATCTCCTCGGGATTAATCTTTGTCCGCGCGATTATTTTCTTTATCAACCTGCCAGCCAACGCAGGCATGTTTTCGCTATTAAACACATCCCTCTCTGGCTCTGCCGGCCTCGACCTTGAAAATGCTGTCCTTAGATAATCCACTATCACAACCTCTTCCATTCTTTAAACCTCCTTTTTATTTATTTAATTTATATAAACTCGGGGTGAGTGGATTTGAACCACCGACCTCATGGTCCCAAACCATGCGCGCTAAACCGCTGCGCCACACCCCGCTGACCAAAATTGCATTATAGCACTCTGATAAGGAAAATAGTTCATCTGCAGTTAGGGCAAACATCAAAAAAATCTGGAGGTAAATTCAATTTTCCCCTAATATACTCCAGTTGCTCTTCAGGAGCCCAATAGTTACCACAAACTTTGCATTTCTTCAATTTAAATTCCTTTTCCCAGTTGCGGGCATAGACTACTCGAGTATCATCCTTATCCTCCATCTTTATCGCCCCCGTGGGACAGACATAAGCGCAGGAACCACAACCAATACACATGTCAGGCAAGAAATCAATACGCGGCTCTACCCTTTGATTTAGGCCCCGGTTAATAAACTTAAGTGCCTGCCTTCCTACAATTTCTCGACATGTTCTTACACACAATTCGCAAAGGATACAATCCTCCTCTCTTACCTTAATTCTTGGTTTGGCAACACCTATTTCCTGAGCTAAACTTTTTATTTTTGCAGAGGTAGGACACTTTGCTAATAACAACTCTGCCGCTAATCTCCGTGCTTCCAATGCTTTTTGTGAAGTTGTCCTGACTTCTATTCCCTGTTCCACTGGGAAAGTGCAAGCAGTGGTTAACTTAGATATACCATTAACTATGACCTCAACAGTGCATAACCTGCAGGACCCCAAAGGGGTGAGATTTTCATGATGACACAGAGTATGTATAGTAATATTAAACTTATCAGCTGCTTCGAGTATCGTTGTGCCTTTTTTTACCCTCACCCTTTGATTATCTATAGTCAGCTCTACCATCGTTCTTCTCTTTATCATCCATCCTAATTTATTCGGATGGAAGCCATACCATTACTCTATAACACCTGAGACAACGTTTTGCTTCCTCCAAAGCAGCTTCGGTGTTGAAGCCTTTTTCCACCTCTCGAAAGTTACCAAATCTCTTCTTTAATGGTAATTGACTTGTAATTTGAGGCATTTCCCTGGGGACAATTTCCTGCTCTCTCTGCTCGGAGAGATTAATACCCTTCACTGCACTTTCCAATTTACTATCTTCGCCCTGAGTTACCTTACCCTTTCTTATATACTGATCAATGCTTTGAGCTGCTCTGTTGCCTGATGCCAAAGCATCGATTAATACCGCAGGCCCGGTTACACAATCACCACCAGCGAAGATTCCTTCACTACTTGTTTGACAGGTAGTTGTATCGGTCTCTATGGTCATCTGCTCAGCAAGCTTAATCTGGTTCCTATCAGGTAAAAAGGACAAATCAGACTGCTGGCCAATGGCTGGAATTATCATGTCTGCTTTCATAACGAACTCCGACCCTTTGATAGGAATAGGTCGTCGTCTGCCACTGGAATCAGGCTCCCCCAACGCCATTTTGATACATTCAGCGCCTATTACTTTACCATCCCTTGCCAATATTTTGGTGGGCGTGACTAAGTAACTGATCTTGACACCTTCTTTCTCTGCTTCTTCTATTTCTGCTTTTCTTGCCGGCATTTCAACCCGAGAACGCCGGTAAACTATATTTACACCCCTAAATCCAAGTCTCAAGCAACTTCTAGCACAATCTACAGCTACATCCCCACCTCCAACTACCAGTACTCTATTCTTAGGTTCTATCACCCTGCCCAAATTCACATCCCGCAATAATTTCATTCCGTCAACAAAGCCTTCATAGTCATTATCTTCACCCTCAGCACCCATTTTTCGACCTTTATGAGCACCAATGGCGATGAAAATTGCCTTATAACCATCCTTCCACAGGCCTTCCATTTCCAAATCTCTACCTATTTTGGTATTTAGCCTTATTTCCACGCCCGCCTTTTCAATGAGTTCAATATCTCTCTCCAGAATTTTTCTTGGCAAGCGATACTGCGGGATACCTACTGCAGCCATGCCCCCGGCCACCGACAATTCCTCAAAGATAGTAACTTGGTACCCTTTTAGAGCCAAATTGTAACTACAAGCCAAGCCTGCTGGTCCTGCCCCAATGATGGCTACCTTCTCCTTAGATTTTCTAGGTTTAGCCGATGAAGGAGTTAATCCACTATTCATCTCCCAATCAGCCACATACCGCTTCAAGAGTCTTATACAAACACGGCCATCATATTGGGTGCGTCTACAAGCTTCTTCACAAGGAGCGGTGCATACTCGTCCGATAACACCTGGTAGACAAACACCATTTCTTATTAAGCTAAGGGATTCGCGATATCTTTGATTCCTTATCAACTGTATATAGCCAGGTATATCCAGATGAGCGGGACAAGCCTCCATACAAGGTGCTGTGACCATCACTTTGTAATTTGACTTGGGAACAGCCTTTTTATTTTTTATCAGCTTGAGGTATTCATCTCTATAATATTTGATACTATCAATGATTGGTATTGGAGCAGTCTGTCCGAAAGTACACCCGGCATTCTCTTTGATTCCGTTGGCTAGCCATTGTAGTAAATTAATATCCTCCTCTCTCCCCTTTCCATCCAAAATCCTGGCCAAAGCATCAGCCAGCGCAGTAATTCCAATGTAGCCCACCATACATTCACCGCAACAGACCTTTTGAACTTCCTTGATATAGGCATGGGCCATATCCACTACGTTAACCTTTTCATCCCATACCACAAACCCATCCCAACCCATAAAGGCTGCCACTTTAGTATGGTCGTACCCTGACGGAAACCCTAAGTCCCCTGCATAGGCGTGCTGCTTGACTCCTAACCCCCTATTATCGACGGTTTTACCAGCCCAACTGCTAAAAACAACCTTGCCCATCTTTACCTACTGTGCTTTCTCCTTGAGACTGGCATACTCAGCGCTTACCCGCTGCTGTATTTTTTTCACCATTTCCGGTGTGAGGTGTCTGAATCTCCCTTGCGGTTTAAGGTAATCTTCGACAGGCCGTAGTCGTGGCGGATCATAATTTAAGGTATATTTGCCATCCTCTACCTCATAAAGTGGGAAAACTCCTGTTTCCACTGCTAGACGCCCTGACCGTATAGTCATATCAGTGGGAATTCGCCAGCCCGTAGGACAAACCGATAGGATATGAACGTAAGTGGGACCTTCAATAGCCACTGCTTTTTTTATCTTGTTCATAAGGTCAAAGGGATAACTAGGGGAGGCAGTAGCCACATAGGGAATGTCGTGAGCAACAGCAATAGCGGGCATATTTTTCTTCCAGGTGCTTTGTCCCATGCTGACTTTCCCTGCTGGTTGAGTAGTAGTGGAAGCACCAAAAGGAGTAGCACTTGACCTCTGGATGCCGGTGTTCATATAGGCTTCATTATCAAAGCAAACGTAGAGAAAATCATGCCCTCTCTCAAAGGCGCCGGATATAGCTCCAAGGCCAATGTCGAATGTTGCTCCATCACCGCCCATAGCTACGACCTTGGTCTTAGGTAGAGAAGTCCCTTTCCGTCTTAGCGCCTTCATTCCCGCTTCTATGCCTGAGGCTACTATGGCGGAATTCTCAAACAAAGTGTGAATCCAGGGAACCTCCCAGGAGGTATAAGGAAGCTGTGAGGATATAATCTCCATACATCCGGTAGACATGGCAACAATTACATTCCTGCCCAGAGCTTTCATTACGAGCATCACTGCTAGAGCCTCACCACACCCTGAACAAGCACGATGTCCGGGAGCAAAGCTTTGCCTCCTTGTCACTAAACGAGGTACATATATACCTAAAGTCTCCATTTATCCCCTTACTCCGAATATTTCAACTTCCTCGAACTTTCCCTGTTCAGCCTTCTCCATTCCTCGATGTATCATATTCTGGAACCCCTCAACCGATATATCTCTGCCACCAAGCCCACCGATAAAGCCAATAATCTGCGGCTTCTTTTCTAAATGATATAGAGCAGCCTTTACCTCAGAACAGACTGGGCCTGGGCCACCAAAGGAGATAGCGCGGTCAAGGACGATGAGCAGCTTCGCTTGAGCTACTGCCTGACAGAACGCATTAAAGGGAAATGGGCGCCATAGGCGTAATTTTACCAATCCTACTTTTTCCCCTGCCTCTCTTAATCTATCTATAGCTCCCATAGCTACCTCGCTAAAGCTTCCCATAGTCAATAGCAAAACATCAGCATCTTCTGCCCGATATGTTTCCACAGGGAAGTAATCACGCCCAAACAGCCCTCCGAATTCTCGCCATGCTCGTAAAATAACTTTCATAGAATTTCGCAGAGCTTCGTCCTGGCTTTTCTTAGCCTCGGTATAAAGGTCAGGCGTGGTGAAATCACCCATGGTTAATGGCTTACTCGGATTGAGTGCATAAAGAGGACGAAATTTGGGGAGAAATTTATTCACTTCATCACCTTCAGGGAGTAAAATAGATTCAATAACATGCGACAGGTGGAAACCATCGATGTGAACCATTGTAGGAAGGAGAACTGCAGGGTCTTCAGCGATACGGAAAGCACACAGGGTTAAATCAAATGCTTGTTGTGCATTTTCGGCAAACATTTGAATCCAGCCAGTATCCCTGACAGCCATGACGTCAGAGTGGTCACCCCAGATACTGAGTGGCGATGATAGAGCCCGATTGCACACTGCCATAACTATCGGCAGCCTCATTGCTGAAGCTACATACAATACCTCATGCATCAGCTCCAAACCTTGACCAGCAGTGGCAGTGAATGTTCTCGCACCAACTGCTGAAGCACCAAGACAACCACTCATCGCTGAGTGCTCCGATTCAACAGGTATGTAATTGGCATCCAGTTCACCATCGGCGATCAATTGTGCAATGCGCTCCACGATGTGAGTCTGAGGAGTAATGGGATAAGCTGAAGTAACATCGATGTTCGCCATTTTTACTGCTTCAGCAATAGCAAAGGAGGATTCAAATCCTACCCTTTTCATTCTTTTACTTCCTCAACCATGGTTATTGCCTGTGTCCAGCACTCACGGGCACAGATGCCGCATCCTTTACAATAATAAAGGTCAGCTTCAAAGTAGCCATCCCCATTCTGGCTAATACAGTCTTCAGGGCAGAAAAGAGAACAGATGCCACATTTGATACATCGGTCATGGTTAAATATAGGACGCTGTGCTCTCCAATCTCCGGTGCGGTAGCTCCTGGCATTTCCTGGCTCAGTTACCACAAACCCAGGAGTTAATTCCTGCCATGATGGCCATGATTCCTTCGCATATACCCTTTCAACTTTCTTAGAAGTGGGGCTCAGCTTGGCCACAGAAGTTTCTTTATATGCCCTTTTACAAGCTTCGATGTTCCTTTGAGCTAATTTTCCAAAGCGCTCCTCTATCGGTTCCAATAGAGAGTCTAGCTTAATCGCGTCACTTACCCTTAGCAGAGCTCCTAACATGGTAGTATTGACAATAGGCACCTTTAGTAACTCCAATGCAATCGCTGTGGCGTCAACTACTGCTAATTGCCATGGACCTCCAAACTCAAGTTTTATGTCAACTAATTTCTTGGAGCTATTTATTATCAGTGCACCTCCATCCTTAAGCCCGGAGGTGACATCAACTATGTAGAGTAAACCAGGGTCTAGCACTACTACAATATCAGGTTGGGTTACTGCTGACCTTACTCGAATATGCTCGCTCTCACTTATACGATTGAAAGCCAGGACAGGAGCACCTCTCCTTTCAGGACCAAAGCTAGGAAAAGCTTGTGCAAATTTACCTTCTTTTATCGCTGCTAACGCTGTAAGCTCTGCCGATGTTACCGCACCCTGCCCTCCCCTGCCATGCCATCGAATTTCAGTAAGTTTATCCACTTGTATTATTTACTTTCCGCGCCCCTGAAGGGACTTGAACCCTTGCACCTGGCTTCGGAGGCCAGTGCTCTATCCACTGAGCTACAGGGGCGAAGTTAAAATGATAGCACTGCAGGAGCAATTTGGTCAACCTTTGAGATTGTTTAGCAACCCATCCCCCTGACCCCCTTCCCTTGCTAAGGGAAGGGGGTGGTCTCCCCCGTGTAGGTAAGAGAGGGGTGAAACCCCTCTCTATAAATCTCTTCCCCTCTCCTTTGAAGGAGGGGGGGATAAAGGGGGTGAGGTTAGTAAACACTCTCAACCTTTGCCAGGTGATTTAATCAAAGAGAAACTTTGTTGTAACATTGAATAGAGACTTTTAATCGTTTGTTTATCCTTAAATAGCGCCACCAAAGCTAAAACGATATAAACAACTGAATAGCCATAGCGTACCCATGGGTTAGGAAAAGCTAATTGAGTAATGAAAAGGAAGAACAACGTCAGGGCTCCCCATGCTGGAAGCCTCAATCGAGCCAGAATGCTTAGGGCGAAGAGAGATTGGGCTGAGGTAAGCAATATTTCCTCCACTTGGCGACCATCCAGGAGCAGGGCCCCAGGTGCTCCCCGGGAAATACTATAAACTATAGGCATGGTTGCTACCAGCAGAGTCCATTGGTTAACTTTAGAGGAAACGAGTGTTCCTAAAGCAGCAGCACCATTGCTACCTAAAACAAAGATTACCGCTATAGCGATCTCCGGAGCTTCTGAAGCCAAGGGCGCTAGCCATTGCACTAAGATGAATTCCTCAATCCCCCATGCTTTTCCCATCCCTAGCAGCCCTTCAGCAAAAGGCTCGGCTGAGGCTAAAATAGCCACCGCAGCAAAAATAAATAGACCAATGGTCACAGTCCGTCTTATTCCTTTACCAAGACAGCCTATACTAACCGCTGGCCCGGTAAGCTCAGGTGGCTCAACTTCACCTCGAGAACTTGTCCGCATATAAAGAATGAAAAGAGTCAGCAAAAAAATACTGTCTATCAAAGACAATGTCCCTTTAATAGGGATAATAAATGCATAAAGAGTAGCTAGGAGTAAGAAACTAAGCTCGGTTGTCTGCTCCTTACCGACTTCGACAGTCCTTCTTTTTTTTAACCAAAAGAGAAAAGCTACCAGAGACCAACCAATGCCAATGAGCAATCGGTTGGCACCTGTCATGTTTGCCGTAACATAGGGTATATACTGAGCATTATTGCCTGCTGTCCAAGCAAAGTAGGCATCGACAACATATTCAGGAAGTACAGCCACCAAGGCTATCAGAGCTAAAGCCAGTGCCTGAGATATATCCATTTGGGCAACCTCACATGCCCAACAAAGCAGAAACGCCGCTCCCAGGATAGCCAAGCCAAAAATCATAGCTTCAAACTGAGGTGAGATGTGTATCCCGTAGAGTCTCAGCCATAGCCCTGGGATAGTAATGAGGACGGCTATTGCTAGGAAAAGCCAGTTTTTTATTCCGGAATTTGTCTTCAATTAAGCAATGCTATAATACTATAACAGTTTAAGATTGAGGAGAGGTGACCGAGTGGTTTATGGTGCCGCTCTCGAAAAGCGGTGGGTAGCAATGCCTCGTGGGTTCGAATCCCACCCTCTCCGCCAAATGGTAAAAGCGAAGTTTGGCGCGCCAGCCGATTTTAAGCGCAAAATTGAATTTTTGGTCTTTGTTCCGCGAAGCGGAACGCCAGAAGCGGGCTTCCCTCATTTTTAATTTGGTGGAATAATGATCAACTTAATTGATCTTAAAACCAAGCTCGAATCCTTGACTAGTAAATGGTGGCTCTATTTAATCTTGGGATTTTTATATTTCTTGCCTTCATATTCTGCTACAAAATATCCAACAACAGAAATTCCCAAAGTAATAGTAGAAGTTTTGAAAAATCCGATTATTTATTCATATCCGATAATCTTTCCGGTGCTTAAGGTATTAATGCTGGTAATGGTATCGGGTATATTTCTTGGCAATATTCGGATTAATCGAATATTTGCTTTTTTCATATCTGTTCTCCTGTTAGCGGTCTCTTTATTTCAAAATAGTGCATTTACCAATGATTATGGATTTGTTTTATTAACAGGTAGCTGTATCCTTCAATTGGCAGTGGCAATTTCATGGTTATGGGAAGTTTTATCACCCGAGAATGTTTACCCAAAACCAAAAGATTTTCAATGGAAATGGATTTTAGTTCCTTTAGTTTTTCTGTCCTATTGGTTTCCAATGGATAATGCTGCCAATCCGGATTTTTCAATTACTTCATTATTCACTAATGGGGCCATGTTAACTTACTGTATGGTAACTCCAATATTGCTTTTTTTATTAATCGCAGCTTATCCACGGGTGAATGTAGTTACTTTCAGAATTACCCGTTTTGTTGGGTTGTTATTTGGCGGCATGAATATGATTAACTGGTTTATTCTAAATAGAGAATTTTGGTGGTTGGGAGTTTTACATCTACCATTATTTTTATTAGCAATTTTAGCCCTGTTTCTAAAAACAAAGAATATGGAAAAGGATAGAATAGGACAGGGGAAGATTCTCGATGAATCGCGGCGAAGAATTTTTAGAGAAGCAAGCTAAAAAATAAAGGAATAAAATGGGCAAAGAAGAAGTTAAATCTAGACCAAATCATCTATATAAACTCCACGACATTCTTTTTGCAGGAAGTTCTGTTGTTTTTAATTTAGCGGTGAGCGGTGTATATATCGCCTCAAAAATTGATTCTCCGGTTTTCTTAAAAATCTTTGGTATAACTGTCGTTTTATTGATAATTCCATTTACCATTTCCCTTATTGGATACATAAAAATACAAGCGAAAAAAAAGATAATAATCTCGAATATTATTATCCTCTGCTATCTCTTTCTGGAAGTAATGTTAGATTACGTCCTAAAAATCCCGTTTAGAGAAATTTTAGCACTTCATGTGCCTTATATTATTGTCTTTTATGCTGCTGTCTTTAGTATGATCGGCGTTTCCCGCACTATCAGTAGAAAGATGGGGTTGCTGGTTTTATCAACCTTTTTGATATTGATAGGATGCCTGATTTATATGTATCTTGGTTAAATTATAATATAATAAATTAAAGAGTAAAAAATATGGATCCATCACAAATCTACATCGCCAAGAGAGTTTTACAATTGGCTCATAGGAATAAGAAATAAAATATAGTTAGGAGGTTAAGCTTTATGGTATCAATCGAGAGTTCAAAAATTAACGGGATTGTGAAACGGGAAGAGTCGCGCTATGTAGCAGAACGACCAAAATCACGGGCATTATTTGAGAGAGCGAAAAAGTCTCTCCTTGGGGGTGTCCCAATGACCTGGATGAATGTTTGGCCAGGGCCTTTTCCCGTCTTTGTAAAGGAAGGGAAAGGGACATATTTGACGGATGTGGATGGCCATCGTTACCTTGACCTGTGCCTTGGGGATACCGGAGCGATGTTCGGATACTCGCAGACGGCGGTGTTCGAAGCAATAAAGGAGCAGATGCCCAAAGGCATGGCCCACATGCTTCCCACGGAAGACTCTATCTGGGTCGGGGAAGAATTAAAGAGGCGCTTCAAACTGCCATACTGGCAGATTGTGATGACAGCTACGGATGCCAACAGGTTTGCAATCCATGTAGCCCGCGAGGTAACCGGACGGAAGCTGACCCTGGTATATAATGGTTGCTACCATGGCAGTGTGGACGAAGCATTAGTTGCTCTCTTTGAGGGAACAGCCATCAACAATCCGTATAGCATGGGGCCACTCCTGGATAACCCCAAACAAATGACGCGCGTAATCGAATTTAATGACATTGATGCATTAGAGAAAGCACTATCACCCCGGGATATAGCCTGTGTGCTGGCAGAGCCAGCAATGACAGATGTAGGGATAATTCATCCTGCCCCCGGTTACCATAAAGCTTTAAGGGACCTGACCCGGCGTTTTGGCACCCTGCTCATTATTGATGAAACACATTCCCTTTGTGCTGGTCCAGCAGGGCTCACCGGTGAATTGGGTCTTGAGCCAGATATGTTAGTGCTTGGTAAGGCAATTGCGGCAGGATTTCCTGCAGCTGTTTTTGGCTTCAGCCAGGAGATTGGCGATAAGCTCAATGCTCGCATACCATGGCAAAATTTCTTCGGCTTTGGAGGAACATTGTCCGGCAACGCAACAGCAGCAGCCGCGATAAAAGCCGCACTCAAGCGTGTCATAACCCAGGCGAATTATGACAAGATGATTCCTCTTGCCCAGCGTCTAGCCGAAGGAATCGGGAAGATAATAAAGAATGCTGACCTACCCTGGTATGTTGCCCGCCTCGGCTGCAGGGTAGAATTCCGCTTCCGAGCGACTCCGCCAAAGAATGGAAGAGAGGCCCTCTTCGAAGAGGATGCTAGTAACCAGGGGGATTTGTTTAAAGACGGACTGACCGGGCCGCTTGAGAAACTGATTCACCTATATTTAGCCAACCGCGGCATCTTACTCTCGCCATATCATGACATGGCATTAATCTCACCCGAAACTACATCTGCTGATGTAGACTACTATATCAAGACACTTGCTGAATGCGTAAACGAGTTGATTGCTTAGTCTGAAGGGAAGTGCGCTCATATTACAGGCAAGATGCCATAATATGGAGGATATATACCCTGCTCTTCGGGAACTAGACCGCTTTATCTATGCCAGAATACTGCACAAACCGTACGTGTATATACTGCCCGGCAAGATGGAACGGTGAGTCTTTGCTCGGAAGGCAGGCTAGTGAAAGAATTTAATCTATGATGAAGAAGGGGGTAATGCAGTATACTTAAAGCATATCCTGAGTTCAGTATGGAGAGGTGCTGGAGTGGTCTATCAGGCGCGCCTGGAGAGCGCGTGTCGGATTTTCCGACCGTGGGTTCGAATCCCACCCTCTCCGCCAGAATGTGGAAGGAAGGTTCGTGTATACCGAAGCTAGGCGAAACGGCGGGCATAATAAAAAGAGGGTACAATGGCTAATCAAAAGATAAGTTTTAAAACCGAAAAAGAGCTTCAGGAAGTAATCTTGCAAGAAAAAGCAAGAGGAACTCTTGATTTAGAAATTGGAAAGATGTATGGAGTCACATTTAGATATATTGAACGGCTTATTACTAAATCACAGGGTATTAATATTAGTTCTTTAAAGGTTTCTAAAAAAATAAAAAACCTTTATCCAAAAGATTTTAAGGAAGAACAAACTACGGCCTGGAGTTTTAAGCAACGAGGCAATTGGGCAACTCATAGTGGGGAATACAGAGGAAACTGGTCTCCTTATATCCCAAGGAATGTGATTCTTAAATATTCAAAGCCTGGCGAGTTAGTTTTAGATTATTTTTGTGGTGCTGGAACAACTGCTGTAGAATGCAAACTTTTGGGAAGAAGGTGCATAGCTTTTGATATTAACGATAAAGCTATTGAATTAGCAAAGAAGAATGTAGATTTTAATGCATCGTTACAACAACTTACCTTAATTGACGAAAAAAAACATCCTCAAATTTATGAACCTGAATTATTGGCCGGCGATGCCAGGGATTTATCATTCTTGCAGGATAACTCGGTGGATTTGATCTGTGCTCATCCTCCTTATGCAAATATAATTCATTACACTGATTCCAAAGAAGGAGATTTATCATTTTTTGATATAGATGATTTTTTAAAAGAAATGTCAAAGGTTGCCAGAGAAAGTTTTAGAGTGTTAAAGCCGGGTAGACAATGCGCTATTTTAATTGGAGACACTCGGAGTAAGAAACACGTAATTCCGTTAGGGTTTAAACTTATAAATGTTTACTTGAATGCTGGCTTCAAGTTGAGAGAACTTGTTATTAAGCGACAACATAACTGTAAGACAACAGGATTTTGGTATGCCAATAGCATAAAATACAACTTTCTTCTTTTGGCTCATGAGTATTTGCCAATTTTTGAAAAACCTGTAGCATCTGTTCCTTCATCTGTAAGAGAAAGAGCTACAGGTTATGGTTTGTTAACCCCTACATTAGAGAAACCACCGCTAAAAAGAAAATTAGCCGAACTTGAAACTACAACAGTATGGATCTTACCTGAAAAAGATTTTGAAAAACACTTAAATAAAAATGTGATTGACAGGTATTCAAATGGAGGTGGATATTCGACTATTACCTTTAGCGCTCATTCTAAAAACGAGGCACCTTTTTTCGAGAATAAAGGGAAAAAGAATAAAGGATTACTTTTTATCAAATCGCCATTTTTAAATAATGATCCCTCTCACTCAAATATTGATTTGTACTTGGGGAAAGTAAAAGAAATTGTAAATCAGGAGATACCTACAATAACTAGTAGTGGATTTATAGCAATCCAAACACAAGATGTAAGAATAGATGGATATGTAGAGCCTCTTGCTAAAAGACTAGTAGATGAATTGACGCATGATAATTTATGGCTCAAGGAGATAATAGTTGTTACTCAAGAGGGTTCAGAATTAAAAGCTCAAACCTGTGAAGATTATTTAAAAGTAGCCCATCAATATTTGCTCGTTTACGAGGCGAAGAAATGAAGAAAATTCTTAATCTGTTAAAGACAATCTATTACTATCTGGAATCCTCTTACAAAATATGGAAAGTCAGGCGGTTACAAGAGGATGACCTTGTTTATACAACTAAGGCAAATGTACGTTTTGAAGTTTATCCCGGTAGCAAACAACAATCTCCCTATGATTTCATTGTAAAATTCAGAGAGCTGAACAAGCGGGAAAGAACACCTGCACACGTCCATTTGATTGTGGAGATGTATGTTAAGCACGCTTTCAATCCATCGCTGACTCTAAAATTAAGAGACCACATTCTTACAATGCTTAGTCAGATTAGACCTGTGAATTCGTTCCCGCCTACTCTCCAGTTTTTCAAACCTGAACACGTTGAGCCATTCAAAGAATTAGATAAAGTTGGAGAATTTACAGTTGAATTCTTGCTTATTGCAATAGAACTTGTGGCAATACAGGAAAAGACCAATTATCCAACAGGAACTGTAACTGAGAATTTATATAAGAATTTTGGGGTTAAAGATAGGTTTTCAGTAATTCAAAGCTCGGTATGGAAAGGTAAAAAGTGATATGGGAAGTAATGTTACTTCTAATAAGAAAAACCCACCGCATCGCCTAACACAGCATAAAAGGTTCGTGCCTTACAGCACTCACCCAAATCCTTCGCTAACGCTCAGGACTTCTTTTATGCTGGGAACGTTATATGGAATCATGAAGAAAATTCCAGTGCGTTCTCAGAATTCCGCAACAGGCGTAGAGTGATTTTCTAAGGACAAGGTACATGCCTGAAAAAGTCATCTTCGGGTGGAGCGGTGGCAAGGACAGCACCTCGGCGCTTTACGAGGTTCGGAAAAACAATGAATATGAAGTAATATCGCTTCTGACAGCTATTAGAGAGGATTACGACCGGGTAAGCCTGCACGGCGTAAGGCGCAGTATGATAGAACGTCAGGCTGAATGCCTTGGCTTGCCGCTGTATG
>Ga0315281_10002745_pt1 | contig 26074 bp, 38 predicted proteins | sample YL17G07_0_MG_FD_204540 | JGI IMG/M metagenome (GOLD analysis project Ga0315281, IMG submission 204540) | Sediment microbial communities from Yellowstone Lake, YNP, Wyoming, USA - YL17G07_0 | ecosystem: Environmental > Aquatic > Freshwater > Lake > Sediment | place: USA: Wyoming | collected... | reverse complement strand
CACCGAGGCGGCTCGGGCATCGAAGGCCGAGTGGCAGATCGCCAAGCAGAGCCGGCACAAGAGCGCGACCGTGCTCCGGACGTACATCCGGATCGCCGACACCTTCCAGGGCAACGCTGGCGAAGGGCTGCTGTAGCGCCGCGGCAAATCGTGCTACCGTCTGCGGCGCGGGCGAGTGAAACGGTTCACATCGGTCTCATAAGCCGAAAACAGTAGGTTCGACTCCGGCACCCGCAACCCTGATTCGCGCTTGACCAGCACCGGCAGCACTGCTACCTGTGCTGGTATGAAGATCAGCATCGGCACAGAGCGCGGGACGGTGACGATCGAGCTGACCACCGGGGAGGCGCGCGCGCTGCACGATGACCTCGGGAGCTTGAACGCGAAGCGCTGTCCACCGAAGGCGAAGCAGTTCTGGCTCCAGCTGGACGCTGCACTGACTCGTGCCGCGGACTTTGCGGTGCGGGCTACCCAGACCAAGGCCAACGAAGCCCGGCGGCAGAAGGCGCTGGTGCAGTTTGCTCCGGCACTGAACGCGGATGGGGCCGAGTCATGAGCGAGTTTCACGTCGAGGTCGTTCGCATCGGACCGATCGAAAAGCACCCGAACGCGGACACCCTGGGCATCACGCGCATCCATGGCGGCTACCCGGTGATTGTGAAGCTCGGGCAGTACACGGAGGGACAGCTCGCTGTGTACGTCCCGGTCGACGCGGTCGTGCCCGCCGACGACCCGCGGTGGGAGTTTCTGAAGGGCCACTGCCGGATCCACGCGAAACGCCTGCGAGGCGTGTTCTCGATGGGCCTGCTCACTGAAGCGCCGTCGCTGGCCGTGCTCGGCGCGGACGTGGCGGATCTGCTCCGGATCACCAAGTGGGAGCAGGCGTCCCCGACGCACGAGGACGATGCGGACCCTCCACCGGTTCACGTGCCGGTCTACACCGACATCGAAGGGCTGCGGCGCTGGCCGGACATCTTTCGGCCTGGCGAGGAGGTGATCATCACGGAGAAGCTCCACGGCGAGAGTCTGCGAGCGGTCCTGGTGGGCGATCAGCTGCACGTCAGCTCGCGCATCCGGTGGAAGATTCGCGGAGGGAAGGGTAACTTCTGGCGAGCGGCGGAAGCCGTGAAGCTACAGGAGCAGCTGGGGCACCGGTTCGCGGTCTACGGAGAGTCTCACGGATCGGTGGGCGGTTTCCCGTACGGCGCTCGCGGAGGGGCCACGCTGCGCCTGTTCGATGCGTGGGATCTGGCCGAACAGCGCTACCTCGACTACGACGAGTTTCTGGCCATGAGCTTTCGGCCAGACATGATGGCCCCGATGCTGTACCGAGGCCCCTGGGACCCGGCTGCTGCCGCTTTGCTCGCCGAGGGGCCCTCCACGCTCGACCCGTCGCACGTCCGGGAGGGCATCGTGGTGCGGCCCGTGCACGAGCGCTGGGACGAGCGCATCGGGCGGGTGATCCTCAAGCTCCACGGCGAAGGCTTCCTGCTCAAGGCATGATGATGGCGCGGTATCAGGTACGAGCCGATGCCAGGGAACTGGCCCTGTGCGTCCTGGAGGGCGGGAGTCCCTACGTGGAGGCAACGCGATGGTTCCAGAACGGCAACCATCCCGAAGATCGGAGCAAGACCTTCATTGACCCTAAATCGGGACTGCGCTGGCAGGGTGAAGGGCACGTCGTCCGATACTTCCGCCGCCCCAACATGTCTGGCGCCACACTCTGTGAAAAGTGCGCCAGTCCAATGCACGTGCACGGCTGGCTCGACGTGGGGCCCCCGCGCGCGTCATTCGAGAACGAGGTCGTCTGCCCGGGGGACTACGTGATAACCAATCAGCACGGCGAACGCGGCGCGCTTTCCGCGACCGAGTTTTTCGCTCGTTTCGAGGAGGCTCCTGAATGACGCCAGTGCGCGGAGAGGTGCGGCTGTACGGCCGCGTGGTCGGGCACGGCTCGTTCGCTCAGGTCACCGCAGGGTTCGCCCAGGTGCTGGGCGGGGCAGGGCGGCTTGCGGGGCTCGTGCCGCTCGACCAGGACCAGCTCGACGATGCCGGGCCGGTATCCGGGCCGACCGCCGCGCATGCGCTCACCGTGGGCCCACCCGGCATGGCCGGGATCATGACGCGGGCGACGGTGCACCAGACTCGCGCGGTCATGCTCGCGCCAAACAGCAACGCGCTGCCGCGCGCGGTCATGCGAATGCTGGGCGACGTGTGCACGGAGATCCTGACCCCGTCGGCCTGGGGCGCAAAGGTGATCCGGAAATACACGACGCTCCCGGTGCGGGTCGTGCCCCATGGAGTGTTCCCGGCGTTCGTGGTGCACCCGGTGCAGCGAGCGCAGACGGCGGCAGCCTACGCAGCGGGGATGTTCATAGTCGGGCACTTCGCAACGGGCGAACGCGAGCGAAAGGGCACTCGGTCTCTCGTCGAGGCATGGCTGCAGCTGATCGGGGCGGGGAAGATTCCGGACCGGAGCCGACTGATCCTGGTGATGGACATTGAGGGCGCGGGCAAGCTCCTGGCGTGGCTGGGCGACACGGTGGCAACCGACCGCGGAATCGAGAGCGTCGTCGTGCGTACCCGGCTGGACGCGGCGCCCGCAGCGATGGCCGCGGCGCTGAGTCATCTCCACCTGGTCTGCCAGCCGTCGCGGGGCGAAGGCTACGGCATGGTCCCGGGCGAAGCGCTCGCCTGCGGCGTCCCGATCGTGGCTACCCGGTGCACTGGGCACACGGAGTGGTTCACGGAGCGCATGCCTGGAACGGTAGAAGTTCAGCACGGGCCCGATCAGCCGATCGATGACGCTGCCGATGCGCTGGCTCCTTCCGTGGAGCCGGAAGCCATCGCTGCGGCGCTTTTCAGCGCGTACCAGCAGTGGTCCGCGCTGAATGCCGAAGCGGCACGGTTCGCGCCACTGCGCCAAGTCCAGTGGGCGTGGGAGAAGCAGCTCGCCGACTGGCTGGGGAGCCTCCCATGAAGATCATCAACACGCATGACCAGCTCGTCGCAGCGGGTGGAGGCGTCGCCATCACCAGGGCGTACACGCCGAGCCGAGAGCGCCGGGTCTGCGGATGGGCCGTCTACCGGGTGAATGCGGCTGGTGAGAAGCTCGCCACGGACCCGAAGGCCGCCTGGTACGACCACGGCTGCAAAACCTTCCTGAAGTTCGGGCGGGGGGATGCGCTCGCGGACGCGAAGGAGTGGGTGGCCGAGACATACGGGGAAGGCGGCCCGTGGAAGCGCAACAGCTGGGGCGACTACGTGGCCGCCCCCATCGCAAAGGCGTTCCCTCTTGCTCAGAGGAAGAGGAGTCGCGAATGAAGCACGAATCGACAGACCTGGCGGAGCCCGTTACAGCGGGACCGGTCAGGGTCCCTATCACCCCGAGTCACTTGCTTGCGCTGTTTCTCCGCGACGCAGCGACATACGGGGGTCTTACCGATGAGACCGTGTGCTCGTTTGGATGGTGGAGGACGGCGCCTGGTGACGACCGGCCTCGTTTCAACGCCCGGCTTCGGGTCACGCTTGGTGAGCTACGCAACGCTGCGGTCGAGCAGCGCCGGATCGCGGAGGAGGTGGCCCGGCTGCGGGAGTTGAACGAGTCGCTCCGGGACACTGTGCGCAAACGCGAGGCGGACCACCTCGGAGCGTGCGCGGAGGCTGACGAGTTGCGCGCTGTCGTCGACGCGGTCGAGGCGACGCTGTCGGTCGAGACGCCGCAGGCCGTGCGGGATGCGGTCGCGGCGTGGCGGGAGTGGGAGCCGTGAGCGCGTCGCACGCAACAAAGTTGCATCGACTGCTCGGCATTACCGCGATGGGGGGCGAGCGCCTGGTCGTCGAACAGCACGCCGAACGGGTGCTCGCCGATGTGCTGCGCGCGTCGAAGACGAACAGCGCTGAGAACGCTCGACTGGAGGAGGCGGTGATCGCGCTTACCCAGGAGCGCGACGCGCTGCGGGCCGCCCTTCGCGCCGAGGTGGGCTGCCCGGTGGATGGGCCCGCCTGCCGCGAGCACAACGACGGGCGATGGTGCTACGGGTGCGACTTCTGCTCGGAGGCGGCGCGCTCCTGCGCGCACCGCGCGACGGTGCGGACGGCGAGCCGGCGGGCGTTGGGAGAGACGGGGGTTGTCGCTCCGGGGGGATCTCAGGCCAATCTGGCGGTTCAGATGACGGACGGAACACCTGTGATTCTGCTGACGTGCTCGCTCTGCGACAAGCCAGCGACCGACTCTTTGGACTTTGCGGGCTGTTGGCACGGCGACGTTGTGCTCGGGGACGAGCCGCTGTGCGTTGACTGCCTGTGCGGTTTCATCGAAGGCGCGACGCGAGAGGACCTGGCAGTTCTGATATTCAAGAAACGGGGGCTTTGGTGAGCGCGCCAAACATGGCGGCCATGTTCCTGCTCAACTGCCGACGGTGCGATGACGTGCTGAAGCTCACCGAGCTGCGGCAACGGGTCTGCGAGTGTGGTCAGACCCACGGGATCATGGTCGGCGACCAGGCTGACACGAACGGTGGGCGGCTGATCGAGTTGTCCTGGGAGGAGTACGACCTGGCAGCACCGGGGGAGACGCTCAAGTGTCGCGTCCGGTGAACTCTGTGCCGCGCTGTCCTGAGTGCCACGCGCCCAGGAACGGTACCCGGGACGAGATTGGGTGTGCGTCGCCGGGGGCGACGTTGAGCTGCACCAGGCGCGCCATGGTGCGCACTGTCGAGCAATCAGGTTACGGCCGCTCGCACGATTTTACCGGTTCGCTATGCGAGCTGGGGGTCGTACAGATCGTGCGCTTGCCGCTGTATGGACGGCGCACGATGCTCGTGCCGTACGCTCCAGCGTGGGCCGTCAAATACCTGGCGCGAGGGCGAAAGACAGGGATTCCAGTCCGCGACTCGGTGGGCGAGATCCGCGCGCTGATCATGAGCGGCGAAGCGCTCCATTCACTTGATGAGTGGGCTACCAAGCAGCTGGAGGTGCTGAACGAGCGCGAGGAACGGATCATGGCCTTTCGGGTCCTCAAGGGCAGCGGACGGCGATGAGGATTTGCGGACAGTGCGGAGCCACGGGGTGCCGTGGCGTGAACGGGTGGGCGTGCTTCTATCGCGCGAGCGCGCGAATCTTCAGGGTAGCGGATTACATCCGCTGCGGGCCTATCGCAAAGCCGCTCGGTGCGATCGGGATCGATGTTCGGAAGGCCCCAACGCCCTGGAAAGGGGGCGAGGTCTACATGGCTCCCCGCTGGGCTGTCGACCTGTATCGTGCGCAGCGCGTGGCGAAGGTTCGACCCAGGCAAGCAGCCCTCGCATGCGAGGGCGTCCACGCGCTCGGGGCGCATACTCCGTTCGACTTTGCCGAGTACGACCGGCTCTGCGCGATGCTGGTGCTGCGTGGCTGGGACCACCACCATGGCGGTTGGTGGGCACCGAAATAGCGTGATAGCCTGACCGGCCGATGACGCCACACGTCCAGAGCTACCGGATGCTTCCACGTCTGTACCAGGGGCCGGTGCCAGCGAGCGCCGAGGCCGTGAAGGCCGCAGGGTTCACCCTGCTCGTGCTTTGCGCGGAGGAGATCCAGCCACCGGTGCCAGCGTTCTTGCCCGTGCTGCGCTGCCCATTGCGCGACGACCCGACCGTGGCGCTTCCCGAGCCCGACTGGCAGCGCGCGCTCGCATGCGGCGCCGAGGTGGCCAATCAAATACGGCGCGGCAACCGGGCGCTCGTGACTTGCCAGGCGGGCTTGAACCGGTCGGGCCTGGTCATGGCCATCGCGCTCCATCGGCTCACGGGGGCGGGCGGCGCCGAGGCGGTGGCTCACATCCGGAAGCACCGCGGCTCGAACGCGCTCTGCAACCCGCAGTTCGTGAACCGCTTGCTGACGCTCCAGGCCGCGCGTCAGTAGTCGCCGACGTAGTCGACGTACTCCTTGGTTGTCGGACCGGATTCCAAGCGGCTGATCGCCGCGGAAACGATCGCATCTTCGCGCTCGGCCTTCGGCATGGCCTCGACGGCAGCGAGATCGTCTCCATGGTCCTGCGCGTAGGTCTTGCGCCAAGGGGCCTTCGGGTCGAGCAGGGCTTCCAGGTCAACCGTCACTTCGTGGAGGAGAACTTTTTCGTCAGCATCGCGGGGCTCTCCTGTGGCCGCTTCGATGTCGAGCCATTCGCGGATTGTCACCTCAGCGCCGCTCAACTCGACGAAGAGGCCCCCCTCGGCGCCGTGACGGTCCTGCGTCCCGTGGGGGCCGTGGTACTTCACGTAGGTGAAGTCGATGTCCGGCTCGTTCACGATCTTCGGCCACCGGTGGTGCATCTCGAACGGCGTGAGGCTGAGCGGGTAGCTGTCCAGCTCCTCGCTGGAGTAGTAGCCGATGAGCGAAGCGTAGACCTGCGCGCGAGCGATGGCGTCCTGGGAGCGGCCTGCCTCCTGAAGCTCGGACACGTCCATGCCGAGGTACTGCGCAGCGGCATCCCAGTCGACCCAGTCCAGCTCGCTGATCACGTCGGGGGCCACATCCCAGCTGTAGACGGTGAAGTTGCCTCCCTCGTCGCCGTACGACTCGGGGTTGTGCCAGAACTCCATCTGCAGCTGATCGTTGCCCGGATGCCTGAACAGCACCCAGGCTTCGGAGTCGCTCCACGACTCCTCGTGGAGCACCTCGACGTGGTCGCTCATCGCGTCGCTGGCTTTGCGCGAGGTCAAAACGGAACCTCTTCTTCAAGCTCTGCTGCGGCGTATTGCGCGCGCGCCATTTCGGCGTCGCTCTGCTCCAGCTTGTCCGCCAGGATCGCCGTCACCTCGTCCGGGTTCTCCTCGACCCAGTGCAGGAAAGCTTCGGTACGACTCATCTTCGGGGAGCCCTTGATCCCGCGCATCACGGCCTTCCAGACGATCATCAGGTCCGGATCGATGTTGCTCTCCACGTCGAAGTCCGATTCGGCGACGGCTTCGCTCTGTTTCAACCGACGAATCGCGCTCGACGCGCGCCGCTCGGTCTTGGTCTGGATGGCCACGATGTCGCGCGTGCGCTCGATCTCCTCGCGCAGGCGATCTTGCTCGGGCTCGATACGGGCCGCTACGTCTCGGCGCAGCGCTTCGTAAAAAGCATCCACCTCCGCGCGAAGCGCCCGCTGGCGGTCCTCGCCCACCACCTGGCAGTCGCTGCCGCGCACCCTGGTGGTCGGCTCGATCACGGTACGCGCGCGAGCCCGACGCGCAAAAGAACTGATCTCGGCGTACTCGGCGCGCTTCTCAGCTTCCAGCGCGGCGAGTTTCTCTCGGATCTGGCTGACCTTCTGGCGACCGGTTGAGCGAAAACCGCTCGCGTACATGCGCTCGGCTTCCAGTGCCTGCGCACTCTTCTTGTTCGGTTCCAGACCGCCGAGCGCCAGATCGAGCCATGCTTCGGTGAGCTGTCGGTCGTCGCGCCACTCCTCCGGATAAATGAACATGCGGCGGAGCAGGCCCTTGCGCTCCAGGGCCTGGACCGTCTGCACGGTAGTGCTCCACACCGGCCACCCGTGCTCCTTGCGCTCCATCCCTGGCGTCGTCCAGAACCCGCCAGGCCACCGCTCCAGGACACCAGGGCTCGCAGGGTCGCTCAGCTTCAGGATGACCTCCAGCTGCGTGCGAGACAGGGAGTCCATCAGGAGCCTTTGCTCTCCAGATCCAACTCGAACCCCGGCGTGCGCCAGACAGGCTTGCCGGTCGCTGTCTCACGGATCTCGAAAAAATTGTAGCTGTCCGAATCGTGCTCTTCGGTAGCGCGTTTCCGAAGTTCAGGAAGCGTTCTTGACGAATCGTACACGGACACACTGGAGTTTCTGAACGACACGAAAGCGGCGGTCGTGCCGCGGGAGCGCCGGGATTCTGATTGGCGGTCCGACCGGATCCACGAGTCAGATAGCTCGGGTAACGCGGGGAACGCGGCGGGAGACCCCTGCCCCTTCGTCAGAAGGTTGAACCGTGCGCTGCGCCACACGACGGCGCCGCCTTTCGGCCCGCCCTCACGGATCTCGATAACCGCGTCATCGAGATACTTCGCGACGACCATGTCCAGGTCATCGTCGGACGAATCCCACCGGTATTCCTCGGAGTCCTTGAACACGGCGTAGCGCGCGTCCACGGCCTGGGAGCGCTTGATTCGGTCCCTGAGCAGGTACTCGTCCATCAGCTCAGGGAAACGCTTTGCCTTGGGCGCGGACCGCGTGCGGCCTTCAGTGGCGCCGCGAGGACCGCGCGCCGTGATCGCCTTCCGGATGGCCTTGATCTGGCGTTCTTTGCCGCTCGTGCGAGCAAAGTTTCGGGTGAGAGCCGAAGCAAAGCTCTCGTCGTGGTAGCTGATCCCGTCAGCCATGTGCGTGCACTCGTGCACCGCGAGAGCGTAGAGCCACTGCATGTCCGCATCGGCAGATGTCGACCACAGATCGTCCTTTTTGGGCGCCTTTTCGTACCCGATCTCGCGCGGCTTTCGGAACGGGTTCAGCATGAGCCAGCTGCCGTCCTCGTTGATGTACTCCGCGGCGTAGTCTCGATCGAACGCGAGCCCCACCCCGAACGGCTCCCTGCACCCGAGCTGGATCATCACGAATCGGCACAGCTCGGCCCAAAACCGCACAAGCTTTCGTACGCCCGGCGTCATGGTCGCCGGATGAAACTGCTTCGGCACCTTGAAGCCTTCGACCTCGTTCACCAGGAAGAAGTCCGGTTCCCACGCCAGCTGCCGAACCGCGGCCTCGATGGCATCGGTGCCAGGCAGCTCGGTGTCGTCGAGCATCGCGCTGGCCAGCTCGCTGGTCGCTCGAAAGTTGAATTCAACGGAATCGAGAGGAGCACCGCGGGGCTGTCCCTGCTCCCCGTCATCGGTCTCGGTCACTCCGCCGCCCAGTGTGGCCAGCACATTGGCCAGGACTGATGTCTGGGCCTCACTGAGCACCATCTTACCGCCCGCGGCGCGCGCGGCTGGCACCATCTCTTCCAGGTGGTCCATCATCGCCGCGCGGACGTCCGCTTCGGAAGCGCCGGTGAACTTCCCCGTGCCCTTGAACTTCTCGCGGATGAGCCCTTTCTTCTTCCGTAGCGCGCTCTTCACGTCGGCCGACAGCTGGTTCACGAACTGCTCCAGCTCGCGCTTGAGCGCCATGTCCCGGATCCCGTCGCGGTTGGCCGTGAGAAGCTCGATGCTCGGGCCGGTCAGCTCGACGATGAGCGTGCCCTCCACGGCGTCCGACACGTACGACTCAAACATGTAGAGCCCCATCGTGCGGACCAGCATCGCGTTTGCGAACGTGGCTTTCTTGTCGTAGTAGAGCGTGGCCTTGCCATCGAAGTCGCGAATAGCTTCGCCAGTGGCGAGGTTCGCGCGGACGTCTTTGCCGTTCACGATGAACCGGATGCCCGGGAGGTAGCACTTCCCGATGAACGCCAGGGCGCCCGACTCGTGCGTGGTCTGATCGGCGGGCATCACGACGCGCACCTCGGTGCCGGAGCGGTATGAAGCTGACTCCACCTGGTACTCGATCCCGCTTCCCACGATCATGCGGTCACGGGAGTGGATCCTCCAGGCGAGCCACGGCAAGATCAGCAGCTCCTTTGCCTTGCCGAACCCGCCACGGGTGCCGAGTCCGGTCGTCTTGGTTGTTCCCCCGAGCACCAGGAACTTGTTGAGGAGGGTGTCCTCGTCCATTCCCTTGCCGTTGTCGGCACACGAGATGGCGAAACCATCATCGGTCTGCTCGACCGTGCAGGTGATCTCGGTGGCGCCCGCATCGACGGCGTTCTGAATCGCTTCGCGCCACCACTTTTCGCGCCAGTCGTGATAGTCACGGAGCGCCGTGGTGAAGAACTCCCTGCCGATGCGGACCTGGCCTGCAGCGTTGGGCTCATGGTGCCGACCCGCGCTGCCCCACGGGGGCACCTCGACGCACAGGATCTTCTGTCCGTCCGGCTCGTACCGTTCGCCCACGTACCGGGCCGTGCCGGAGCTGACCATCGCGTCGAGCCAGCCGTAGGCCGGATCGGAGCCCTGCGCGGCGTACAGTCCCGGGGGAAGGGGGCCGTTCGGGGCCTCCACGAGCACGATCGCCGTGTCGGTCATCGGCTGCCAGGCTACCCCCGCAAGGGCGTTCGCCGCAAAAGATCCGCAGGGGCAACCCTCCAGGCCATCGCGATCCCCAGCGCTTCGGCCGCGTGCTCGCTCAGCAGGGCTGGAAGCCCCTGGACGCGGGCCTGCACCAGGCGCTTCACCTGTCCCTTCCTGGCGTTGCCTGGGAGGCCCACGGCCTTCCGCCACGCCTGGGGCTCCAGTTCGATCAGGGGGCGGCCGGCGAGCCACGTCAGCGCCCGGAGGCCCCCTGTCACCTCGCGGACGGAGAACGCCTCGGCGCTGATCGTCCCCCGCTCCCGATGCCCCGCGTGGGCGCGGGCTTGCCCCTCCACGACCACCCCGTCCGGCTCGCGCAGCAGCAGCGCGTGCATCGCCGCGTACACGCGGCACAGCCGGTCACCGAGGGGCATGTCGGCGGGCGTGCGGACCGTTTCGACTCGGAGCGCGATCCAGCGTTGCCCGTCGCGGCGGACCAGGGCCAGGCCGCAGGCCGCATAGCCCGGATCAACCCCCAGGATCGTGCTCATGGTAGGCTGGGGGCCTCGCCGTGCTCCAGCGCCATCCCCAGGTCCAGTGGATCATCTTCCAGCCGATGGCCGGAGGCTGGTACGAGCTTCGGTGCGAAGCGTGCGGCGGACAGGCGACGCTGCACGGTTCGCGGGCGGATGCGTTCACGCGAGCGCATGCGCAGCACCAGAGCGCGTCGCCCACTCATCGCGGGCTCGGGGATGCCGTTGCGGCAGTCGCCAAGCCGCTCGCGCGGCTCATGGGGCGCCCCGAGTCCTGCCTGCCCTGCGAGCAGAAGCGGCACGCCCTGAACGCGGCGGTGCCGGCGGTTCCGTTCTGGCGGCGGTAACTGCCTGGCACCACTCAGCCAGCGTTTTCGGGGAAGCAGAATACCGGCTCACGATGGAGTCACCGAAGCGGCGGGCTCCACTCGCCAGCCCCAGCGGCGGCGAATTGCTGCCCAAGACTGAAAGTCCTGGCCGAAGTCCTGCACTCCGCCCGCCACGCGGCCATCGACTTCCAGGACAAATCGTGTGCCCTCGTCCGGCACTATCACGCGCCACCATTGCGTCATAAACCCTCCATCGGCACCGGTTTCAGCTCGCGCTTGAGGTACAGCGGGTGCCCGGGAGATCCGTCCTGGTTCCTGGTCAGCGCGTGCGGCACCTTGCCGGCGAGCCGGATGAGCGACAGGACCGGCACGCTGCGGTGGCCGCGCTCGTCCCCGAGCTTGCCCCAGCCGCACACGACCAGCTCCGCGGCGCGGGCCGCTTGCAGGATGTGGATGTCCGTGTCGGGTCCGATGGCCAGCGGATCGTCCGGCACCTTGTCAGGATCAGTCTCGCGCCACGCTCGCACGTTCACGACCCAGAGCCACGCGAAGCCCCACTGCCGCGCGTAATCGATGCACCGGTTCACCGTCGGATCGGGGTGCTCGGCCGTCGCGGTGCTCGGGTTGGCCATCACGAACAGCACGATGCGCTCGCCCTGGTTGCCGGTGGGCCACCGGAGCAGGTAGCGGTAGCGCTCGCAGCCCGAGAACACCGCGCTCGGTTTGGGCAACGCGAACAGTGCAGGCTGCTCCATCATGGCGAGTACTTCTTCCGCAACGCCCTGAGAAACGCCACCGGCTCGGTTTTCATGTATCGCTCGCAGGCCGGCTCCGGGTGCAGCAGCACCGGCTCCCGATCGGCCCCCTGGTGCCCGGCGGTCACCCAGAGGCCGCAGTAGCACTTGACCCTCACCTGTCCCGTGATCTCGACCACGTCGCCCTGCTTGTTCACGGCTCCAGATTCCTTCCTAATCCCCGGCGGGCTGCACGCGAGGGTGCCGCCTACCGTCCTGCGTTTTCCACATCACGGACGGAGCGGCCTGGATGCGGACCGCGAAGTGCTGAGCTTTTCCACGGAGGGCCCGACCATGCGCCGCTGCGCACCGCGCGGCACCTTCGATCGTTCGGTGCCGCCCGTGCTGGCATACGACAGTCCCCATCGTGAATTTCTCTCCGTCCCACTTGGGGTAGTACGTCACCATGTACGGATGCGAGGGCGTGACGATCGTCTCCAGGATGCTTTCCGCCTCCGGCGAATGCGCGGGCGACTGAGCGACCAGCGGCCGGTGAGGGGATGCTGGAATGCCGGCGGGGGCGGGCTTTTTTGCGCGCTTCATCGGGCTTGCCTCCGTTCGCGAAAGTAGGTCTGGGCGGTCGGGTTCACGCCCTCGATCAGCCCGTCGATCAGGTCGGCCATCTGCGTCCCGACAGCGCTCATGCTGAAGCGTTCCTCGAACCTGTCGGGCCGACGAAATTCGGTAGGCGCGGTGGTGGCGCGCAGGGCCTCTACCAGGGCCGCGAAGTCGTAGCTCGCCCAGCGGGCGCCGGGCTCCCATCCGTAGCCGCCACCGACAGCCTCCATCCGGTACGGGATCGCCACGTCATCGGGCGCGGCGAAGTCAGCGGTGCCCCCGTACGGCACGTGGAGCAGGCGGTTGCCGGCGATCTTGGCGTCGTACGCGCCGAGGTTCCACGCCTCGCCATGCCCCGGGCTCACGTAAATGTTCCCGTCGTAGTGGAGCCGCAAGATCCCGCCCCGGGGGAGGCGGCGTTGCTCGATCACCAGGTGCGACCGGAGCGCCGCGGTCGTCCAGATCGGGTACTGCCGGCACCAGTGCGCGAGGCTCTCTTCGGGAGTTTTCGGGTAGCCGATGTCCACGCCCGGGCTCGTCTTCAGCGTGAGCCGCACCGGATCGCCCGGCTTGAACGCCTCCAGGAACGCCCCAAGTAGCTCGTGTAGCGCCTTGCGGCGCGACCAGCGCCCGATCGCGTAGAAGTGCCGGATGCTCTTGGGTATCCTCTGCGTGAGCAGGGAGAGCGAATCGCTCGGATCGTACGGGTGCGGCACGACGTGCACCTTGGCGGCGCGCACGCCCGAGCTGATCAGCATGTCCGCGTTCTGGCGGCAGGGGACCCACGCCTGCCCGCACCGATCAAGTAGCTGCGCTACGTCCTTGGAGATCCGGTCACGCTCCCACACCGTGTAGGCGACCGTTACCCGGAGCAGAGAGTCACGGAGCGACCGGCTGAGCGCGGGGTTCTGGGTGCCGTGCACGTAGACGTAGCGGGGGACCAGCGCGTTTTCGAGCGAGGTGGCGCTGCGGATCACCATGTGGCGGATCACGACTCCGTGGGTGGAGATCGAGGTCTCCCGGAGCGGCCCCACCTCGGCCTTCACCTCGGGCGGGCACCCCACGGCGGTCACGTGCTCGGGCACCCCGTCCGCGTTGACCACCATGCCCGAGAAGCTCTCCAGGAGCACCGGGATCCCGGTCGCGGCCAGCGCACGCGCGTGCGCCCGCACAGCCACGGCGGTGCCGTCCGAGGGGGTTTCGTACTCCCCCTGGTACAGCACCCCCCAAGGGTGCACGGCAGCCGAGCCCCAGCCGAAGTAGTCGGCGGGCGGAGTAGCGGCGGCGCTCATTACACCGGCGAACGGTGGATCAGGTCGATGATCGCCTGGTTGTAGCTGATCTGGCGCGCTTCCTTGGTCGCCCGCTTGAGCACGTGAGCGTGCAGGTGAGCTTTTGTCTCGTGCCGGAGCCGGAGCGTGATCATTTCGAGCTTCGTGGCTTCCGCGTCAGCCACGGTCGCCTTCTTCTTCGCTGCTGCCATAGGGCCCACTGTAGCCTGTGCTGCCGACCTGGGTCAAGCCGTACCCATCAGCTGAGCCACTGCCAGAGTGCTCCTGCCCAGCCCGCATACCCGCGCGCCGACGGGTGCAGCTTGTCGGGCCCGCGGGGGACCTGGAGCGACTCGGACGGGAACAGCTGCGCGCCGGGGATCGTCTGGTGGAGCAGGGCGACGGTGCCGTTCGAGGCGGGCTTCGGGAGTGTCAGCGGGGCGATCCAGACGTACTCGACGCCCTGCAAACGCGCGAGCAGGCGGGCGAGGGGGGCCGCCTGGCGCTTTCCAGCGTCCCGGACCTTCATGTACTCGTCGTTCGTGCCGAGCACGACGATCACCAGGGTCGGCTTGAAGGCCGTGAGCGACGCCCCGATGTCCCGGTCCGCCCACTGATCGATCCGGGTCCCACGCTCGGTCAGTGCCTCGAACCCGACTCGCTGCTCGCCAGCAAGAGCACGTAGTGGCGCGGCAAGCCCCTCGGCCATCGAATCCCCGATCAGCAGGATCCGCGTGGTGCCGGGGGCGATCCTCGGGCCGCGGGCAAGCACGCGCACCAGGCCCACCCCGGCGGCCAGGGCGAGCCCGGCGTACAGCCAACGGCGAGTGGGGGGAGCGCGCACAGGGTCAGCCGCGGACGGTACCGGCGGCGACCGCGGCGCGTCAACGAATCCGCACCGCGTGACGCTCCATGCGGGCGATCAGCCAGGAGGTAGCGGCCCGCAGCCGGCGCACCACCTGGAGTTGCTTCTCGGGCGCGAGCGCGGTCCAGTCGACGAGCATGGACACGGCTTCGCTGGAATGGTGCATCGCCGAGCGAATGGGGACACAGGACCAGTCGCCCAGCTGCATGCCAGGGATCTTCAGCTGCAGCGCCATGCCGCGCAGGTGAATCACGGGCAACAGACGACAGAGCCGTTCCGGCGGCTGCTCGCAGACGCCTTCGCGCCACGCCGCGTAGCGCTGCAGCTCGTACGCGAACAGCTCTCGCAGTGAGGATGCCTCGCCCGCCAGAGAGGCGACGGCGAGCACCCGCGCCAGCTCCGCCGCGGCGTCAGCGCGGCGCACGCGCCTCCAACCATTCGTTCACCGCTTGCAGGCGACGGAGTACCCGGAGCCTCACTTCTGGCTTCCCCTTCGTCTCCCGCCAAAGCATCATCGCGGCATCATGAGTATTCGTGGCGCTGAAATGCTCACGATACTCCCACCGTTCTGTACGGCTACGCTGACGAGTGAGCTGAACCCTACGCTGACGAGTGACCTGAACCCCACTCTCCCAGATCCGCAGCACGGGGGACAGCTGGCACAGGCGGCGAGGGGGATCGCGGCGGCGGCGGGGAGAGAGATAGGGCCCGCAGACCAGCAAGGAGTAACGCTTCAGTTCGCGGGAGAATATCACTTCAATCATCGATGGCCATCTAACCGTGGTCCCCGCCAGCGCTTCAACGGCAAACATCCTGTCCAGCTCAGCCTGAGCATCAGCGCGCTTCATGGCCTGCGGTGCGCCTCCAGCCACGCGATGTTGTGTTCGAGCCGGCGTAGCACCTGGAGCTGCTCAACCGGGTTACCTACGGTCCAGACATGGACAATAATTCCGGCGCCTGCACAGTCACCGAAAGCCAGGTCGACACGATCGGGGCCACGGATGAGCACGCACCGATCCATGGATAAGTGAGCCGAGAGCCGCGTCAGCGGGCAGTCTCCGGCGGAGTGCTTCCACGCCTTTGCGTACCGCCCGAGCGTGTGCGCGTAGAGCGTCTCCAGGGTTGTCGCTTCTCCGCGCAATGCGGCGAGTGCCAGCATTCGCTTCACGGCGACCGCCGCATCACGGCGACCGCCGCATCACGTCGCCGCACTGCCGTGCTCCTCGACCACGAGCCGGCCCAGCTCCGAAGTGGCCCACTCGATCTGCGCCAGAATGCGAAGGACCGCTCCGGAGCACCGCCGCGATCCGTGGGCAAGTCTGAAAGCAACGGCGCTTGGGGTGTAAAACCCACCGGTAGAGCGATTCAGGGCCACCAGATGGGTGGAGTTTCTGACTGCTGTCAATTCGATCCCGTGGGACAACTGGGTCTGCTGCGGTGGAATGCGCCCGAGCGCGACTGCGGCGCCCCGCAAGCAACTGATCGCCCCGTACCCTTCCAGGGCGCGTTCCAGCATTCGAGCGATGAGCGTGACGCGGCTCCCGCCGGCAACCGCACCTGACGACGCCAGTACCTCCAGCGCCAGGAGCCGGTCCAGCTCGACTGCAGCGCGCCGAGTCGACCTACGAGGTGGCATTGTCCGAAGCCCAGCGCTCGGGGGTGGCCGCGGCGATGCGTTGGAGCACGTCCAGCGCCAGCACCGGATCAGATTTCACGCGGTCATACAGCGCGAGGGCGCCGTTCGGAACATCCAGGCGCTTCGGGCCAGTGCCGGAAAGCATATCGTCGGTGCTGTACCAGCTCCAGTCTTCGAGAACAAAGACGGGGAACAGCGGGAACCACGCCAGCTGAAACTGCGGGTAAATCAGCCATAGCCAGTCTATCTCAGCGGGGCCGGGTGGTTTCCTTGGGGCCCGAGCTGGGAAGTTGACGCGACGCTCAGCGTGCTCTCGCCAGCGCTCGACATACCGCTCCAGCGCTTCGCGCAGGAGCCAGAGCACCGGGGCTGCGCCCAGTAGCTCACCCTGCACGGCGGCCAGAACGGCCATGCGATCCAGCTCTGCGCTGGCTTCCGCAGGGGTCACGCGCGGGCCTCGCGCTTTCGGAACCGGCGCCCCGTCCAGATCCCACGGATCACGGCCAGCAGGCGGCGGCTGTCATCGTAGGGGCTCACGGTGCCGCGCGGGCCTACCGACCAGCCGCGGCTGAGCACGAAGCCAGCGATCTGCTCGCAGGGGCAGAGCGACTCGACCGGCGTGTCCCGGGTGACGAGCGCGTTCCACGCCAGCTTGCGCTTCACTTCCACGTAAATGTCCGGGTGAGCGTCGAACACGATGCGCTCCCCGGCCGGCACCACGTGCACCTGGTGAAGCTCGCCGCTGCACTCGATGCGGAACGGCCTTCCGAGCGGGCTGGTCACGCGGCCCTCTTGCCCTTCTTCGCCGGGGGGTCACCGATGAGCAGGACGCGCTTCGCGTAGGGCGGCGTGCCCCAGTGCTCGCGCGAACTGGCGGACCGCGAGAACTCCCCGAGCAGACCGATCACCAGCTGAGCCTTCGGTGCCCGGAGCGGCCAGGGCGTCTCCCCGTCGGTCAGCACGATGATCACTGACGCCCGGAGCGCCTCGGCCTCGGCGATGCCGACGCCCATGTCCGTGCCGCCCCCGCCGGCCAGCTTGACCTGGAGAGCGCTCGACACGCGCTGGACGCCCCCGTGCACTGCAGCGTCGCAGCAGAGCACCGGGATCCGGCGCTGGCCGCAGGCACGCAGGATGCCCTGGATCTCCCGGAGCGCCGAAGCCAGCAGATCATCCCCCATCGAGCCCGACGTGTCGATCACGACAGCAGCGTCAGGATCCGGGCGCACCATGGCCGGCTGGATCACCCCGGCGAAGCTCCCGCGCCGCGAGGGCTTGCTGTAGCTGTAGTCGTGGCAGCCGCGCGCCATCGTCATCGCGTTCGAGACCAGCGCCCGCAGCTCTTTCTGCCAGGGCACAGTCGGCGGCTCCAGGACCGTGTCAGCCCAGCGCTTCCAGCCCGCTGGAACGGTGCCGCGGGTTGCGGCGGATCGGATCTCCTGCGCCACTTGCTTGCGCAGCAGATCCCCCTCTGCCTCACCGAGGCCAGGTACCGACGTAGAGGGCGAGCCCTTCCCGCCGTCCGGGCCGTCTTTGTCGCCGCCGCCGCTTCCACCGGGCGACGGCAGCTCGTAGTCGCCCTTCTGCCCGTGCGCGCCCGAGCCGCAATCACACGGCGCGCCCTTCGGCTTCACCTGCTTACGGAGGAGCGCGTAGTACTCCTCCCAGAGCTTGCCATCGGGCAGCCCGTACTTCTTCGGCACCACGTAGTCGCCCGGCAGGTGCGCGCCTTCGGCGACCAGATCATCGTTCAGCTCGCAGTCAGTCGCGATGTTGCCGATCGCCCGGTGAATCGCCATCTCCTCATCGCTCGCACCCTTGAGCAACTGTTCGGCCCGCTCGCCGTGCTTCCGGAGCCAGTGGCCCAGCTCGTGGATCAGGACCCACGCGGCCTGCTCGATCGTGATGCTCTCCACAAACTTCTGGTTGACGTAGATCCGGCCTGACCGGTCAACGGCCATCGTGGCCTGCCGGTCCTCGACGACCAGGTGCATCGCGAAGAGCGCCGAGGCGAAATACGGCCGCATGTGGACCGCCCGGAGCCGTACGGCCGCGAGCGTGGTGGTGAATGCCTTGCTGGTTGCCATCGGTCAGTCTCCCTCAGAGTCTACGTGCAAGAACCGGTTTTCTTCCTCGGCGATGTGCCAGCACCGGAGCCGGGCCCGCTCGATGCCGAGCAGGACCTTGACCGCCGCTTCCGGCCGCTTGCCGATGCGGATGATCAGATCGTCAGCGAGACCGCGGGTGTCGTAGAAAATCACCCCGCGGCCCAGCTTGTTCTCGACCTGCGCCAGTACGACTGGGTGCTGGCCGGGGCCCTTGGTGACCTGGATCACTGGCAGGTACAGCTTGGCCCCGTAGGGCAGCCCCACCCGCACGGCATCGCGGAACCCCTTGCTGCCGCTGGCATCCTTGATCGCGGCCTGGTTGTGGACCCGGGCGCCGCGAAACTGCTGCAGGCCCCGCATGAGCAGCGGACCGAGCGCCGTGGCCGGGGTTTGCCCGGCCACGGCGGCCAGCGCCATCGTGCGCTCGATCCGCTTCTTCACTGAAGCAGCCCTGCGGTCTTGAGCACCGGGATGAGCGCATCGATCGCCTTCGGCAGCGGCGCGTCTTTCGGCCTGATGCTGGCCAGCACCCGAGCCGAGCCGGCCGCCACGTCCGGGCGTCCAGACTCGACTGCCTTCGCCAGGACCTGCCAGGCTGCGTTCCAGCGCGGGATGCTGTTTTTCGCGACGACCGCGCTCACGACCGCAGTCAGCACCGCGAACGCGCGGTCCCCGCGCTCGGGGAGCCGCAGCTTGCCCGGGTTCCGGAGCAGATCCTCCGGATCGGGCAGGTCCAGCTCCGCCGCGTAGGTCAGAAACTCGTGCGCCGCGCCCGGGCCCACGCAGCCGCTGATCAGGAGCACGGTCACGTTGTGGTCGAGACCGAAGCGGACCGCTTTGCAGGCCGCCAGGAGCTTGGTGGCCATCGTCCAGGAGCGCAGCGTCGGGAAGGGCTTGCTGCGCAGCGTGGCCTCGTCCGGCACCCGCTTGAGGCTCGCAGGGACCTTGCTGCCGTAGGCGGCGACCATGGTCTTCGCCCAGGGCAGATTGTCGCGCCAGTCTTCGGGCAGCGTGGTGTAGGCCGGCTCCGGGAAGTCGGCCACGAACGCCTCGATCCAGTACTCCGGGGGCATGTCCCAGTCGATGTGGCAGAACCGGTTCGAGAGCGGGGCGGACAGCTCGTACCCGCTCTCGGCCATCTCGGGCGGGTTCATCGCCACCACGGTGCTCAGGCGCGGGATCTTCGTCTCGCCCCACACCCCGTCGAGCACGCCACGCATCGTCGCCGAGCGCGTGGCCGGCGCGCCGTTCGAGAACTCGTCCAGGAAGAGCCCGGCGCGCTTGCCGGTCTCGACCTTGGCCAGGTCAGCGACCCAGCCGACCGGCAGCATCCGGACGCCCGCGGGCGAATCCCCCATCGCCTCGCGCGGCACCGGGTAGCCCCCGTACTCGGGGGGCTCGTGCAGCGCCACGATGCTCGTGTGGTGCCGCGCTGCGAGCCGCGTGAACAGGGACTCCACGATGGAGGTCTTCCCGTCGCCGACCGTGCCCTCCAGCAGCACCGGTACCCCCGCCTGAACGCACAACGCAATCGCCCGAATCTCGTCCGTGAATGCCATGCTGATTCTCTCCTACTGAAACCCCGTCGCCGGGGCCGGTTACCTGATGCTACGTGGGCGCCGGGCCGAATCTTCCCGAGCGCCGTGACAGCAGTGGTAGCGCCTCCCCCGAGGCCCGTCAACTGGGTCAAATCGTACCCAGGGCTAGAAAAGATCCCAGCGCTGCCGGATGTCGGTCATCGTCCAGGAGTCAAATTTCTGCCAACCCTACCATCGCCGAGGCGGTGGTCCCCTTGGCGGCGCCCCCGACGACGACCACGTCACCAACGAACGTGGAGCCGCTCGCCAGGTTCGCGTAGAGATTGCCGGCGTCGTTGGTGAGTTGCATCCACACGTCACCGCCGACCCCGATGAACACTTCTTTCACGGCAGCGACGAAGACGTAGTCGCCTCCTGAAATATCCACGGGCTCCCCAAGGTTTGGTTGAAGCGGAGAGCCCTGAGGCCCCTGCACGCCCTGCGCCCCCGTCGTGCCCTGCACGCCCTGCGCCCCCGTCGTGCCCTGCGGCCCCTGCGGTCCGATGGGCCCCGCGATCTTGAGAAACCACCGGCCCGGACCCGCAGCAGGCGCGATGACCGTAGACCCATCGGGGACGGCAACGCTGTCGAGATCGAGCTGATAGCAGCCCTGATTCTCAGCACAGTACGTTAGCGCCCCGTTTGCCAGGCCCAACGTGTTGATCCCAGCGACTGATGCTCCCGGGTTTCCGGTCGTTCGCATGAGCCGCGGGGGCAGAAGCATGCCGCCGAAAGAGACGTTCTGAAAGGGCCTCATCTGTTGCGCGTCATTTCGTAATGGGGGTTGTGACGAAGCCTGGAAAGCAGCAAACCTAAGTCGGCCGAATTTGACGAGTCTAGCTAAGTAGAGAACGTCTCAAAAAGCTACCCAGGTCCCAGGGGTGCCGTTGACGGTGCATCGCCAGCCGCCACCGCCGGTCTTGCTCCAGATGCGCTGTCCCGCTCGCCATCGTCCAAGCGTCGGGGCGGCGTCTCCAGTGAGCCCGAAATCTCTTGGCGTGACCTTGTAGGTAGTCGGCCCACCAGCATCGTACAGGACGACGTCCATCGGCTCATCGACGACATTGGATGATCGCATGTTGCCGTAGAACCAGTTGGAGCCGATCGATGCCGGCTCGGGGCAGTAGAAGTCTGAGTAGAGGTCTGCCGGCGCTCCGTTGCCGATGAACGTGCATCCGTACGCCTGATTCAGAACGAACGCATGAGATGGATCTCCTCCGACGAAACGGAGATTCTGAAATACCGTCTGTCTTGTGCCCTCGCCGACCCAGATCCCGTCTTGGGCCCCTTCAATGTACGCTCCACTGATGTGCGCTTCCGCAAGCCCTCGCACTGTCATCTGCGGGCTGATGCCGTCTGACCCATTGAGGTCCAGCAGGATGCCGTAGATGCTGCCGCTGCCTGCCTGCGCCGTCTCGCCTGAGTAGACTCCTACAACATCGAGACCCTGCTCAACGCAGTTCGTCGCCTTCACGCCAAAGAACGGTGACCCGTTGCACCCGAGTAGCTGGATTCCCTTCTGCGAATCCTTCGCGGCGATGTTGTAGCAGCCGGTCAAGGTCACATCGACAAAACGCATTCCGAAGACAGTACACTTCTCTGCCGTACAATCGCGGATCACCGAGCCATGAGCGGAATCGACAAGGAGCCCGACACCGCTGGCGTTGTTGCCGTCGAAGTTCAGGCCGAACACGTTCTGTAATGGGGCGACGCCCCAGAGCCGCGTACCCGCTCCCGCGGCCTTCAGCGTGGCGCCGTATCCCACGATGTTCCGAGCACTCATGACGAGAGTGTCCGGGTCGATGAGGTATGTTCCCGGAGGGAAAAACAGCGTGTCTCCTGCGCTACTTCCGTTGTATGCCGACGTGAGTTGGGCGGTAGTGTTCGTCGCGCCGGTGTTGTCGGCGTTGAACTCGTCGACCACGTTGATGCCTGTAGACACTGGGTTTTCTCCTATCGGGGACGTCGTTGAATCGGCGAACATCGTGAGCATGGAGCCCGCCGAGCTGGCCGCTCGAATCGTGCGAAACTGTCCGGAGATTACGCTTCCGGCCAGCATGCTGTAGGTCCTCGGGCAAACGTCGGAGACGAGTTGCGCGATGAGTTGCCCCGCCTCTCCGGCGCGTGCCTGAGACACCACGCGCTTGGATCGGTAGCCAAGCGAATTGAGCCGGACAGCCTGTGCGCCGATGTTGAACTCGGTCATCACCCACCCACGTACTTCTGTAGGAGATAGCTCGTCGCAGCCGGCATCGTAACCAGTTCCAGCCGACGAACGCTGAAGTCCCACCCTTCCCAGAGCATCATTTCCGAGCAAGTAAATTTCGCAGTTTCTGCGTAGACGCCTCCGGTCAGTCGATTGCCGAGGACGAAGCGGTCGACGTTGACGACGCCCTGGTTGTCGATGGCCTTATCGAAAAGCGTGCTTCCATCGACGTCAAAACGCACCGACAGCCCACGAAATAAGACACTGACCACATGCGTCACACCGTTGCCTGGCGCCGCAACACTGGCGTCTTTGTTCTGAGGCGAGCCGGTTGTGGCCGCTCGGCGAAACCTGTACTGCAAGGCACCGTTCACTTCGATCGTCACGTTCGACGCCTCTCCCCCGACGCTGCTGCCCCACGAAAACATGCAGTCGTTGGTTGTCTGAGCATCCCAACGAACCGCAGCGACAAAAAGAAACGGAGCGCAGACACCGCTCACTATCTGGGCGGCAGGCGAATTGATTGGTGTCTGCAAACGCCCGCCGTCCATCTTGAAGGACGGAAGCCCATTCAGTCCTGAAGCCAGATATGTGACCGTACCTGTCTTACTGAGACCGTTCAGCGGACCGTGTGCCTGGTCGGTACCGTAGGGGAGAGTGGTTTCGGTGTTCACGTCGTCGGCAGCGACCCATAGGGCAAGCGAGTTGTCCTGGTCCACGGGCCACGGGCCTACCTCGCCCGGGACGTCCGAGAGGCCGTAGATCGCGGGCGCGGGCGACGTCGACCCGGCGCGCGTCACGCTGACGAAGTTGCCGCGCAAGGCAGTGCCGCCCGCGAAGTGGTACGCCCGAGGCGCGACATCGTTCGTCATGCTGGCCATGACGGTGGCCGGGCCGTCGCAGTAGAGCCCGCGCGTCGGGTGACGGAAAGCGAAGTTCTTCGTCGCGATGTCGACGGCCTCCGAGCGAACCCACTCGTCGAGCAGGGTCATACTTCGTCCAAACCAACCATCTGCGACGCGACCAATGCGTCCAGATCGGCGACGGCGACAGCCTTGGCCGCTTCCAGTTCCTCTGGACGCATTTTCGGTCGCTCGAACGTGCCGCCGTTCTCACTGGGAAAGAGGTAATCCCCGATTTGACACACGCTGGTGTCTTCCAGAGCCACCCCGACTTGGCCGGTAATGTCGAGGAAATCTTGGGTGGCCTCGATCAGGTTGACGACGACACCGTCCGTGCCAATGACCGCGTACCTCATGGCTCCGTCACCTCACTGCCGAGGTCTAGATCGACGCTCTCCACGCTGACGATCCCGGCTGTGTAGCACGCCCCGACAATACGACGACGCAGTGCTTCGAGCGCTTCTGCTCGCGAAGCGTAGGAGTGCGGTCCGTCTGGCGATGCAGACGAATGACCAAGATGATGCGCGTTGAAGCGGCCTTCCGCGTTCATCTCGATTCGTACTCGTAGCGTTCCAGTAGTGGGGCTCGTCATGGAAGCAGAATCTCCTCGTAAATCCATCCAGGCGACCCAACGCCGCCCGTGCCGCCAGCAAAGCCTACCATGCCTGTCGGATTCCCTGCTCCTCCGCCGCCCCCGCCTCCGCCGCCCCCGCCCGATCGGCCATTGCTTCCGGTCTGCCCTACAGATCCTGCTGTCCCGTTCGCCCCAGTGGTCGCGCCGCTCCCGTGACCGCCTTGACCACCACGACCCGAGCCCGCCCCCGTTGTTGGCGCTGCTGCAGTACCGTTGAATCCTTGTTCGTCACCGCCCCCGGAACTTCCGCCGTCAGAACCGGCTCCTCCTCCTCCGAGGGCTCCGCCGGCTCCGGCGCCGCCGATGTTCACCGAACCGGCAGCGATTGCTATGCCACCAGACGCGCCGCCGCCGTACAAATTCAGAGTGTTCCGCGCCACCGTTGCGACACTGCTACCACCGGTGGTGCCTGTCGGACCGCCGCCTGCGCCTGCGGCGCCAGCCACAACACGGGCCGAAGCAAGTGACCCGATTGAGTTTCCGCCGGATCCTACGGTTCCGGCGGCTCCACCAGCTCCAACCAATCCAGCGCCGCCCGCGGTTGCAGCCAGACCGTTTCCGGCCGACGAACCACCAGTGGGGGTGGCTCCGGTGCCCTGACCGATCAGGAGTCCGGACGTGCTTCCCGAGATTGTTGAGACTCCTCCAGTGCATCCCGCTGCTGACGGCGTTCCCCCAATCGTCCCCGCGGGTCCCGCCGTGCCACCAGTTCCACCGCTACCTCCAGCACCGGATGTATTCGTCAGCAACTCTCCAGGAACCACGTTCTTGGGTCCCCACGATTCGCTCGCACAACATCCGCCGCAGGGGCCGCCACACCCGCCGCCACCACCACCACCGCTTGCACCGCCAAATCCGCCGCCGCCGCCGCCCCCGCCGGTCCCTCCGGACGCGCCCGCTCGAATTGCGCCCCTTGCTTGCAGCACCGTAGCAGAGCTGTCCGGCACTTTGATGGTGTCGCTCAGTCCTGAGACGATTCCGTGACGCCACCACGTCCCGCGAGCGTTCACCACCTGAGAACCGCTAGGGATGACCGTTGCAGGGGCCGCGTTTTCGTCGCTGGCAGTGTCCTTGACTACTACGGTGGTCGAGTTCGTGATGCTCGAAACGGTGTAGAGGTTCACGCCGATCCGGATCGGCTGATTCGCTACCATCCAGGATGTGTCCAGCACCGAAACAGATACCGTGCCTCCGCCGTAGGTCGCACCGCTTGCGGCAGGCTGAGAGAAATTTGCGGTCGTTGTGGTGAAGCCGGTCGCGCCCTGCGCGCCCTGCGGCCCCTGCGCTCCCTGCGCGCCCTGCGGCCCCTGCGCTCCCGTCGCGCCCTGCGGTCCCTGCGCTCCCGTCGCGCCCTGCGGTCCCTGCGCTCCCGTCGCGCCCTGCGGCCCCTGCGGTCCGGAGATGGCGGGGTCCAGAATTGGAGTGCCGGCGTGGTCTTTGGGAAGCTGCGACATTGAAGTTCCTTCAGAGATCCACGGTATAGTACACCACGCGCTTGCCGACTACAGATCCGGTTAGGCACAGCGCGTAGAGGATGAACGAGCCGACGCCAGCTTCCGCCGTGAACTGGATGCCGTCCCACTGCCCGTCACCCTGGGTCCGCCCGGTTGCCGTCTTGCCGCCTAGCACCGGGCGAATCTTTCGCGTGGCGGTCGAAAGCGCCTCCACGATGAGAAACTGCGCATCGGTAACCGGCTTGGTGCCGAAATCCACTTCGACTTCGATTGGGCACGCGGCGTCCGCCGGAACCCACGGGCCGCCGTTCGCCGAGCGGTAGAACCGACCGGTCACCGTGTCGTAGTAGAAGCGCGTGTGGCTCGCGGCCGACACCGGAGGCGCCGCGGCGAGCCCCGTGTAGTCCGGTACCATCACGCCGTCGTTCGGAACGTTCGTGGCGGCGGGGCTGGACAGCACGAACTGGTAGCCAGCCTGCGCCATCACCTCGTCGAGCACCGACAGTTGCGTATCGTCGGCCAGGACAACGTCTACTTCTGGTACGCCACCGAGCGGACCCAGGGCGGCACCGGGATCCACGACCGTCTGGAGCTCGTAGAGCGTCACCGCGGCGATCTGCTTGTATCGGTGCGTGCTCATGCGGTCACCGCCAAGCTGGCTTCGATGCGCGAGGGGGAAGTTCCGACCGAGGCTGCCTTCGTGACTTCGATGTCGATGCGGTCACCCTGCACGACCGCCACCGTGTTGACGAGATCCTGACCGTTGGCTGTCGTGCTGGCGAGGCTCACGCTGAGCGCCGTCGCTGCGTCGTTCACTCGCACGGTGTAGACGATGTCGTTGCCGTTCCCGGCAGTACCGTTGTGCCGGATATTCAAGTTCTTGAGCGTCCCGGTCGCGAACGGGAACCGGATCTGCACGATCGCGGCGACCAAAGGAGCGGTCGCTCCCTCGTATCCAGGCTCCAGATAGCGTGTTGCCGTAGTCGCCGCGACCGAGTTGTTGCCCCAGAAGAGGATTCCGGACGGCGCTCCCTGCGCTCCCTGCGCTCCCTGCGCTCCCTGCGCTCCCTGCGCTCCCTGCGCTCCCTGCGCTCCCTGCGCTCCCTGCGCTCCCTGCGCTCCCT
>Ga0315281_10002744_pt1 | contig 26075 bp, 26 predicted proteins | sample YL17G07_0_MG_FD_204540 | JGI IMG/M metagenome (GOLD analysis project Ga0315281, IMG submission 204540) | Sediment microbial communities from Yellowstone Lake, YNP, Wyoming, USA - YL17G07_0 | ecosystem: Environmental > Aquatic > Freshwater > Lake > Sediment | place: USA: Wyoming | collected... | reverse complement strand
GTCGCGTCAACGGAACTCATCTGAACAACGGGGGACGAAAGTCCCCTTTTCTTTTATGAGCCGGATCAAAGTGGAAGGGTTGGATTAAAGAGAAAGATTAGGCCGGATTAATGCGGAAGACAACACATATCGAGGATATTACTTTCACACTCAAAGCCGGGTATTAATTGGGCTTTTCTAACTTGCTTCACAGCCTCTGAATAACGACCTAACTTGATGCAAGTTTCCGCGCTCTCAATAAGCTTGGTAGCTCTTTTGTCTTGAACGGACATGTCGGATAATTCTGAGATTTTAGACAGCATCGGAAATATTTCATTGTTAGTTGGTTGCTTAAATACGTCCCAAAGCTTGATAGTATGATCCGCACTTCCTGAAAGGGCAAATCTGCGATTCGGAGTGAATTTGACTGAACACAATGCATCAGTATGTCCAGTGAATGTTTTTATCTCTTTGCCGGTTGAGATCTCCCATAGCTTTAGAGTGGTATCAAAACTTCCAGAAAGGGCAAGCTGTCCGTCAGGTGTAATTGCAACCGAACTTACAAAACCATTGTGACCATTAAAAACCATTATCTTCTTGCCATTTACGATCTCGTAAAGGATCATCGAATTATGATGGTCCACTAATATATATCTATCGTCCGGTGTGATTGCGAGAAGATTGAGCGAATACTCTTCCCAAGCTGCTGCCAGAATCTCTTTTCCCGTTGCGATCTCCCATAGCTTCAGAATTGACTTTCCGCTATTATCATGAATGCTTGAGACAACAAATCTGCCATCATGCGTTATTGCCGCATAGTTTACACGTTCAGTCGACAGAGTAAATGTCCTTATCTCTTTTTCATTTGTGATCTCCCAGAGTTTTATAGCGTGATAGCTTACGGAAAGAAAATACCTGCCATCTGGCGTAAATAGGACTGAAGATACTTTCTCAGTATGTCCAAAGAAGGTTCTTATCTCCTTGCCAGTCGCGATCTCCCACAGCTTCAGAGTATTATCCCAGCTACCTGAAATAGCAAATTTACCATCGGGTGTAATTGCAATTGCAGTAACCTCATCAGAATGCCCAGTGAAGGTTCTAATCTCTTTTCCCGTTGAGATCTCCCACAGCTTCAAAGTCTTGTCTCGACTCCCCGATAGCACTAAGCTACCATCGGGTGTGATTGCGATTGTATTTACCTCATCAGAATGCCCAATGAAGGTTCGTATCAGACGACTTATTTCATTTTTCCATGCATATAGAAAAAGATCCTCGGGCTGCCAGCTCGAGGATTGCTGTATCTTTTCTATCCTATCTAAATGACCCATTTCAAGATATAACCAAGATAGTGCTGTCCAGTGATCTGCCTTAGTTCCCGCTGAACCCATGCACCCTTCGAGACTTCCCAGAACGGCCGCCTGGGTCATCTCGATTCTATTCCACTTCAGATACCCATGATTATAAGCAGATTCAAAATGTACAGGATTAATCCGCAGTGCCTCTTCCCAGCACATTAGCGCTTCTTCTTCTCTGCCCAAGTCAACATATGACACGCCTCTGTTGTTCAATCCATCAGCCTTCAAGTTTAAGGTCTCACTCTTTGCATGAGGTGGATCTGCGTTGAATAACCGTCTGTATGCAAGCGTGAGGTCATCCCTTATTTCTTCAATTGACGAGTATCTCTTCTCCCTTTCCAAGGAAACGCATTTTTTTAGAATTTGGCCAATATCGGGCGGGATATCGCGACGCAATAACGACGGTTCACGATGCGCTTTCCCTGCCAGCTTTGCAATATACGCAGCTGGAATGGAAGCTGATGTTTGATCATATGGTGGCTTGCCGCAAAGCATTTCATACATGCACACGCCAAAGGAATAAACATCCGTCCTGAGATCAACATCAATTGGTGTTTCGTATTGCTCAGGCGACATGTATGCGAGCGTGCCCATCACTTGCCCAAATTGAGTGACCCCGCGCAACTCCCTTTGTGCGCCAGCGGGCTGCCTGTCCAATCCGCTTGTCTTCACGAGACCGAAATCTGTTACCTTTAAGGTTCCCTCCTTGGTCATCAGAATATTTGCAGGCTTTATGTCCCGGTGAATCATTCCACGACTGTGCGCATGTTCCATTCCATGGCAAAATTGTATCGCTAAATCCAATCCGATTCCGAGGTCATAACACTTTCCGGTTTCTATCCAATCACGGAGATTCCCGCCGTTCACATATTCAACAAAGATGTGCGGAACCGCTTCGAGGTTGCGAACATAGTAGCAATAGGCGATGTTCGGGTGCAATCCAAGGTCTATCCATGCATCAGCCTCTTTCAATACTCGGCTAAATAATCCTTTGTCGGAAAGCATCTTTTCATTTGGAGCTTTGATCGCAAGCTTTAGCTTCCATTTTGTGTGCTCGGCAATATAAACGTTCCCCATGCCGCCCGACCTTACGTCTTCCACCAGGTAGGTGTCGAGGATAACATCGCCCTTTTTATATAACTTGGTTTGTTCTGAATTCCACGCCATATACACTCGTCCGATGATATTTTTTCTAGTGCGTTTTTCTCGTGCGTTATTGTTAGCCTACAAGCCCTATTGGACGAAACTATTATTGTTTACGGTTTGAATCACACACATGACCGTGGCCGGGTTATCCACTATCCAAGTTAACCATCGTATCACTTTGCAAGGAGATCCTTGAGGACTTTGTCGAGATTGATGCTAAAACCGTAGAAGCTTGGTTCCATTGTGAGGTATTTGCTTAGCCAACCCCACACTTTTTGAAGTTTGTCACCATCGAGTGTCTCCAATGCCTTAAGAGCGTCCTCCTGCTTCAAGGCATCAACAAGATAGGTCAGAAAACCGGAAATAGACTTATGTTCTTGATATACATCAGCGAGTGAAAAGATCATCAATTTGCACTTTTCAAGGTTTGCTGGATTACCCAGCGCCTCCGCTGGAGCACAATTAATGACAATTAGCGCAGGTGGACGCGCTCGCTCACGCCACTTTTTTTCAAGGAACGCCGACGCCTCATAAACGGATTCCCTAAACTCGGTTGGATCAAGGCCCCGCACAACTAAGACGTCTTTCCCAACTTCTCGTCCGAGCGTGTTAAAGTTGGCGTCGATCTCTTTCCGAATCTCGTCGGTAAACGATCCCTCAAGAAATATCAGATACCACTTGAACCCTGATGCTGGAACTGTCGCAAGGTGACTAGCGCTATAACTCATATGGACCTCCACGATAAAAGCGGATTATACCGTTATCGGACGACATTCCCCATGGCCCCTGACCTGATGTCTTCCACCAGATAGGTGTCAAGGATTACGTCGCCTCGTTGATAGGCTTTGATTTTCAATATAAAAACCCGAACAACCAAAGCGGAATTCTGTTCCCGATGCCGGCTTCTATGTTATCCACGGCCAACCAGGCGTTCTTGGCCCCCTTGAGCTGCTCTGGACCCTTGTTCTTCCCGCCGACCTCGAACACATATTTGCCATCGATGAAAAAATCGGCCTGAGAATGGGACGTAACTTTGTGCTGCGCGTGGGTCATGGATAGAAAAAAGGTCTCCCGGATATTCCCGACCCCGGCGAGAGCGCGGCCGGCAATGGCATGGACCAGGTTCGGATTGTTCAGGTAGATCTTTTCCGGTTTTTCCAGTTCCCTGAGGCCCCTGCCGCTTTTTGAAATCGTCAGGATGATCCCGGCGTCCTCAAGGTATTTCAGGTAGGTCTTGAGCGTCCGTTCGTCCCCCACGTCAAGCAGGGTTTTGAGGTTCTTGAGGTCCGGCGTAAAGGGGACCGATGCGGCGATAATGGCGAGAAGTTTCTTTATCTTCTTGACGCTCGCGCCGCTCAGGGAAGGGTGGATGGCGATCAGGTCGCTTTCGAGCGTGGTGTGGACCATTTGCTCCAGCGTGATCTGAAATAGCTTCTTGTTCTTGTATTCCTGAAAGTACGGATAGTAGCCGTATTCAAGATACTCCCGAAACAGAGCGAGGACCTTCCTGCCCTTTTTTTCGAGCACGCCGGTGATATCACGGCTGATGTGCTGATGGTTTTTCAGGAGCTCGTCGAGTCTGAAGCTCTGGAACCCGGCATCCTGGGTCATCTCGATGAACTCCCGAAACGACATTCCGTTCATCCGGTACACCACGGCCCTTCTGCTCAGGTCATGGCTTCCCCGGTAAAGCTCCAGCGCCGAACTTCCGGAGGCGATGATCCTGAGTTTGGGAAACGTGTCGTTGATGCTTTTAAGCTGGGCTGCCCAATCAGGGTGCTTGTGAATTTCATCCAGACAGATCAATTCCCCGCCCAGGTGCTGGAATTCCTCGGCGATTTCATAGAGGCTGCGGCCGCCAAGAAGAAAATGGTCCGCCTGGATATAGAGGGCCTTGTCGGTAAAGGGGTCGTTTTGATACGAGGCAAGAAGGTGCTGGATAATGGCAGTCGTCTTACCCACGCCCCGCTGGCCCACAACAAGAGAGAACCGGTTATCCAGCCGGTTCTCTTTCAGAAAGTACCGCATATAGGCGCGGTTGTGGATACGGATGAAATCTTGGCTCAGCCGGACAAGCTCTTCGATCATGCCTGCGCCTCCTGTAGGATTACGTTCCTATCGTATCAGCAATTTGATAGGAATGCAATCCTATTCTATTTCCACTTCTTGTGCCCGGCGATACAGACATTCCCCATGGCCCCTTATGCACAACAGTACTATAAATGCCTATATAAGTCCAGAAAAGATAGGGATTTAATGCTGCGTCAATCGTGCATATTGTCCATTGTACGTTTCAGAATGTCTTCTGTGTTCATTCCAATTCGCCTGATATACGTTGGCCAATGCGAAAGATCTTACGATTAGAAGGTTTTCAGCATTACTCTCTTCCGCCGCTTTCGTAAAATTGAAAGAACCTGTGATGACCGTCAGCTTATCGATTATCATGACCTTGTTGTGCGCAATTGCATGGGCACGGTCGATGAAAGTAGGAATTCCGTTGCGCGACGCGTAAGCGGCTGCGGACTGTCTGGCCGTCCTCTGCGACTTGTCGAGAATGATTTGAATAGATACTCCTCTTGTATGCGCATCAGCCAGAGCTTTGGATATTTTTTTGCTTGTGAATGAATATGCCTGAACCAATATTTCCGACTTCGCCCTGTTGATTTCCGAAACAATTGCTTCTGTGCAGCCGCCCTTCGGGCTGAAATAGACTTCGGCAACGGCAGTGAGCAAGACTTCATGGGTTTGCGCTGTTGCGCATGACAGTAAGAGTGAAAGAAACAGCAGCGCGACATTACATAGACTACCTGCCCTTATGAGTTTGACCCATGTGATTCTTCGTATCAGACCGGTAATCATTTTTTTACCTGATTCAGCATTTATGAGCGCTGCTTAGTGGGTCTTTATCTACCGGCGCTATTTCCGCCTCGTTCTTCACTGGATACCCGGTCTTCACCGTATTTACGCACCTGACTGGCCCGTGCGGCCGCTTTCCGTGCCATTTCCGCATCCCGCTTTGCTCTGTGCTGCTCCATCTCATTGATTACGCTTGAGACCGCCGCGCTATTCGACTGTTTCCGTGCTTCCGCGTTTTCATCCGATATGCCGCTTGAAAGCCCGTACTCGGAGGCCTCTGTGCCTGCGGGAACTTCCTTAATGTTCTTTACGTCTGTTTTGGCCCAACATACTTCTCCGATGTCCTTCTGCATACAATAGCGGGTGTCCTTGGCGTAGTAGCTCTGCCATACCATTGCAGTGCCGTCCGTTAGTTGGAGCAGATAATCGGCGGACGCTGTGCGGCCCAAAAGAAGAAACGCTAAAACCAAAATGATCTTATTCATTGCTGCCTCCTTTTATTGTACAGCGCACTCAAGTCGTCAAATTGTTCGAGTATACGGTCATCCATTGTCACGGGTCATACAATTTATACGTGTTATAGTAAAGACCGCTAACTGACAACTTTCTTTCAAGCAATGAAAATATTTTCATGACCGCCTCCCCTCACATAGCCTCTCCCGCAAGGGGCGAGGTATAACTTATTGATAAAAATAGCGGTTGGAGTATAATTGCGCCTATGGTTGAAGAGGTTATCCTTATTATTCAGCGGTGCCTGGCGGGTGACGAAGAGGCGTGGAATGCTTTTCATCGCGAGTATTCCGGCATTGCTATGGCGTTTCTTCGCTGGAAATTTTCGTCTGTTGCCGATGATCACGACGACATCATTCAAAGAGCCTTTACCAACCTGATCTCGTCGGGACTACGGAATTTCAAGGGGACCACGAAGTATGAATTTCTCTTCTATTTCAAAACAATCGTAAAAAACGAAGCATTGCGCATTATTGAGGATCAGAAGAAAAGAAGGGCTGAGTCACTTTGCAATGAACACTCCGCGAGTGAGGATCGACCTGCGATGCGGGAACTTCCCGACCCGGACGCTGGTTCCCGTCCCGATAAAAGAGCGGAAGCGCGGGAGATGGCGACCGCGTTAGCGAAAACTTTGAAGGGTTACGCCTTGATTGATCAGGAGGTCTACCTGTTGAAATTACGGGGGTACATGGACAAGGAAATATCCGCCATACTGGATATCCCGATGGGAACAGTTGCCGTCAAATATGCGAGAATCAAGAGCAGGTTAAGAGATAAGTTTGATGACCACGGTTAAGACGGTTGAAAGAAAACTGCCGACAGGACGGTCTTAATATGAGTGAAGAGGATGCTATGGACAATTTGAAAGCAAAAACAGCCGACGCCTTCAATAATTTTGACGATCAAAAAACGCCCGCCTGCCTTGACTCCAAGACCGTTGGAATGTTTGCTGAAAACAAACTGCCGGAAAAGGATATGGCGAAAGCGGAGGCCCATATTCAGTCCTGCCTTTATTGCCTCGGTCAATTGACGGAAATGAAGGAGTTGCTTTATCTGGCCTCTGAAGCGGAACCGGTTTCTCCTGAACTTGACAAGAAGCTATCAGGTTTGTTTTCAAAGCGAGACAAAACGTAATCGCACTTACCCCGTTTTATCGCAAACAGAAGAATTGTCTCGCCTGCCTCCAAACCGTTCAGATCCTTGCGCTACAGTTGCAGCATATATTCCATTTACCGACAAAGTTGTCGCACAACCCTTGACATATGCGCTGACTGTAATTATATTGTTGTAGACCTATCCCAACCAGCCCAAAAGAAAGCGGTGCGCATTTCATGGAAACAGCTCGTTTGCGTCGCATTTACGATACAGTAAGCCGGTTGACCGCTGGTCCGCGGGAGCCTTTTCTCGTGGTGTCCATCGAGGAGCAAAGGCTGCTCCTCTGCGTCCAGGACAGAATTGTCGAGCACTATGATGCCTCCACGTCCCGCTTCGGGACCGGCAATCGGGAAAACTCTCTCAAGACGCCGCTCGGCGTTCACCGGATCAGGGAAAAGTTCGGGGCAGGTGCGCCTGCGGGCCGCATTTTCAGAGACCGCGAGGACATGGGCACTGACTGGGACCACAGTCAAACCGGTGACAATCTGATCCTGACCCGTATCCTGCGCCTCGAAGGCCTGGAGCAGGGAATCAATAAGGGGCCGGGAGTGGATTCCTATGAGCGCTACATCTATATCCACGGCACGGGCCGCGAGGACCTGATCGGCAAACCCCTCTCTCACGGGTGCGTCTGCCTGCGCAATCACGACATCATCAGTTTGTTCGAATCGGTGAAGGAAGGCACGCTCGTATACATCGACCCTTTGCCCGTCATGATCAATGGGCAGCGATGCCGCAGCATCCATTTTACCGGCATCTTCGGCAGCGGCATGAGCGCGCTCGCGCAGTACCTGCGTTTTCAAGGAATCACAGTCTCGGGTTCCGATCGCTTCCATGCAAGTGAGGATACCGCCTCTATCCGAAGATCGCTTGAAGAACTTGGGTGTTCTATTGTTAAGCAGGACGGTTCAGGTGTAGGCGATAATACCGATGTTGTCTGCGTCTCGACTGCAATAGAAGATTCAAATCCCGACATCGCTGCCGCGCGCAGTTGCGGCATTCCCATCCTCCATCGCTCGGATCTTCTTGCGGCTCTCATCGCGACAAAAAGGACTATTGCAGTCGCCGGCACAAGCGGCAAGTCCACGGTAACGGCAATGATATTCGAATTCCTAACTGCCTGTGACAAATCACCCTCCCTCATCAGCGGAGCGGCCTTGCGCAGGCTCGAAAATCAGGGGCTTATCGGCAATGCCTATAGCGGCGGCTCCGACCTCCTGGTGGTGGAGGCCGATGAAAGCGACGGAACGCTTGTCAAATATTGTCCCGAGGCCGCGGTTTTCCTGAATATTTCCAAGGACCACAAAAGCATTGACGAGGTAACAAAACTTTTCGAAACGCTGGCTTCACAATCTCCCTGGACGGCTTCAAATGCCGACGATGCGGTCCTTGCCACCCTTCCCGCAACCGTACGCTTCGGCCGGAATGCTTCGGGCTCGTGGCGGCCGAATCGTGAAGAACTCCTGCCGACCTCGGTCAAACTTTTCAAGAACGGCACAGAATATCATCTGCCGCTTCCGGGCGATCACAATCTTGAAAACCTTTGCGCCGCGCTCTGCGTTTGCGAGCATTTCGAATGCGAACCCTCTGCGCTTGCCGAGGCGGTAAAAAATTATGAAGGCGTAGCCCGGCGTTTTTCCGTGACCAGAACAAAGCAAAGCGTCCGAGTGGTCGATGACTTCGCCCATAATCCGGCAAAGATTGCGGCTGTCGTTCGTGCCGCCCGGGGTCTTTCGGAGCGTATTCTTGCCGTCTACCAGCCCCACGGATTTGGTCCGACCCGATTCTTAAAGGATGAATACATCTCAACCTTCAGGGCCGTTTTCCGTCCGCAGGACTCGCTCTATCTCCTGCCGATCTATTATGCCGGAGGCACGGCGCAAAAAGATATTTCCTCGGAAAACATCGTCCAGGGTCTTGGTCCCATAGCATTTTCCGCGCGCGCGTTAAGAGACCGGGAAGAGCTGTTGAGCAGATTAAAAAACGATACGAATCCGGAAGACTGCATTCTCCTCATGGGAGCACGGGATCCGTCGCTGCCTGCTTTAGTAAAAAGCATTGTGGCGATGTTCGGCGGAGAACTGAAAAAGTCATAAAACGTCACCCGCATCAGGAAGATATTTCAAGGGCCTGCGAATTCAGGAAGCCTCAGTGCACGAATAGATGCAACACACAGGCTAAGGCTTGCTGTCGACAAATCGGAATACGCGTTTCATGAACGGTAACCGCGCTTTTTGCATGAATAGGAACATTACGAGATCATCTTTATCCGCGTGTTAGTTGCAATCAGAACCGGTACCATCTCGCCAGCCGCATTGGCGATACTCCGAGGGAATAAAGGATCTGCAGCAGCCAGTTTCTGCAGGTGCAGTACAGAATACCTTCCCGTTCCCAGCGGCGCGCCGAGGTCAGAACCTTTTCGGGGATAATGACAATCCGGTCTCCGCTCTTTCTGATGCGCTTCATGAGATCAATATCTTCCATGAGAGGGATATCGCTATATCCGCCGAGCTTGTTAAAAAAATCCCGGCGTAGAAATATTGCCTGGTCGCCAAAAGGAATGCGCGTCAACCGCGTGCGCAGGGCAACATAGCGCTCGGTGATCCGGAAAACAGCCCTCTCTGAAGCCACACCGAGATCAAAAGCCCCGGCAACGGTCTTTTCGTCATCCATCGCGGAAAATATCGATTGAAATGCGTTATTTGGAAGAATGCTGTCGGCATGAAGAAAAAGAAGGAGGGATCCCGAGGCGAGCGATGCGCCGGCGTTCATCTGGCGCGCCCGGCCTCGTTCAGCGATCAGCTTTTTTACCGTTCCATCGTGAATAACCTGTATGGTGCTGCCTGACGGGTCGCCATCCACAATGATAAGTTCAATGCTACGGTTCCCTACCAACGCCTGCAGCCGGGAAATGCACTCGTTTATCCCTTCTGCTTCATTCAGAACCGGAATAATGATAGACAAATCCACGCGGCGCTGAACGCCCATCCTACTTTCCCCGCTCTTTCCACAAAGCCCTGATATCCTCCACTCGCTTCCGGTTCACCCCCATGTCGGAATGTCCTAGTCGCGATGCGGACCTCACATGGATAAGCGACCCCTTCTCATCGAACCAGAACTCCACATCATCGACGAACCGGAAGAGCGCGCTGGTGAACTCCGCGTGGATATAGTTGCCGTTCTCCGTGATAATTCGGGCCCGCTTCATACCGAGAATGACCCGTTTAAAGTCTTCATGGGCTTTGGCAACGCTGCCCGTAAACAGAAGAGGCTCGATCGCATGCTCCTGATCGCGGCTCTGGCTTGAGACGCAATTGGGCGAATCGGGACAGGGGGCGAGCCTGCCTTCTGTGACACCGAGATTCGACGGCCGCACCCCGGTGCAGCCGATCACTAAAAAAGTCAAAACCGGAATCAGGACCGACATCGACATCAGGCTCGCTTTCATATACCCTCCTCAGGTGGTGCGTTGAAATCCTCAGAAGCCATTATACCCTGCTTGCGCCTGCTTTTCTATTGTCACAGAAAATATGAACTTATTATTACATTGACAAGCCGTGTCACTATGAGGTACTATGTCCAGCTTTACAAGATCTCTCTGCGTTCCACGAAAACCCCTTGTCACCTAGAACTTCTTCGTGTACAGTCCGCTCTTCGTGGTAATAAAAAGGATAACAACATGATAAAAAGAACAGATCTTCGCAACATCGCCATCATCGCCCACGTCGATCACGGCAAAACCACGCTCGTGGACACGCTCCTGCGCCAAAGCGGTACGTTCCGCGACAATGAGCGCATCGCGGAGCGGGTGATGGACAACATCGACCTCGAACGCGAGCGAGGCATCACGATCATGGCCAAGAACACCTCGGTCCAGTACGGTGACATCAAGATCAACATCGTGGATACACCGGGCCACGCCGACTTCGGCGGCGAAGTGGAGCGCACCCTCAAGATGGTTGACGGCGTGCTGCTGCTCGTGGACGCCTCTGAAGGCCCGCTGCCTCAAACCCGCTTCGTGCTCAAGAAAGCCCTTGAACTCGGCTTGCCGCCAATCCTCGTGATCAATAAGATCGACCGGCCCGACGCCCGCATCGCCGAGGTCGTGAATGAGGTCTACGACCTGTTCATCGATCTGGACGCGAATGACGCCCAGCTCGACTTCCCCATCGTGTATACGAACGCCCGTGACGGCATCGCCAAGCTCAAGATGGAAGACGAAGCCACAAACCTGAAACCACTCTTTGACCTGATCGTGAACACAGTGCCGCAGGCCGAAGGCGACGAGGCCGCGCCGCTCCAGCTCCTTGTCATGAACATCATTTACAACGATTACGTCGGGCGCCTGGCCATCGGCAAGATCTTCGGCGGCACCGCGCGGGTGGGAGATCCCATCGGCGTTGTCACCCACACCGGCGCCGTGGTCAAAACCAAGATCACGTCGCTCTTCGCCTTTGAAGGATTGAAGCGGGTGGACACCCCCAGCGCCACCGTCGGCGACATCGTGGCCCTGGCAGGCATTGAAGGCGTGAACATCGGCGATACGATCACCGACCCTGACAATCCGAAGCCGCTGGCGCGCATTCACGTGGACGAACCCACGATCTCAATGATCTTCTCGATCAACAATTCCCCGTTTGCCGGAAAAGAAGGCAAATTCGTCACCTCGCGCCATTTGAAGGAGCGTCTGGAAAAAGAACTCCTCTACAACGTGGCGATCAAGGTCGAACCGGGAGATGCAACCGACTCCTTCAGGGTCCTGGGCCGCGGCGAACTGCAGCTTGCCATCCTCATCGAGATGATGAGGCGGGAAGGCTATGAACTTTCCGTTTCCCAGCCCGAGAGCATCACCAAAATTCGCGATGGAAAGACCTTTGAGCCCATGGAAAACCTGGTCATCGATTGCCCTGATGAGTTCATCGGCGTCGTTACCCAGAAGCTCGGCTCACGCAAGGGCCGCATGACCAAGATGACGAACAACGGACACGGCCGCGTCCGCCTTGAGTTCCGCATTCCCGCCCGCGGACTCATCGGCTTCCGCTCCGAGTTTCTGACCGATACGCGCGGCACCGGCCTTTTGAACCACCTCTTTGACGGATATGAGCCCTGGCAGGGGGCCATCGCCAAGCGCGGTACGGGCGCCCTGGTGGCGGACCGAGCGGGCAAGACCACGACCTATGCCCTCTACCATATCCAGCCGCGCGGAGAACTCTTCATCCCTGAAACCACGGCAGTTTACGAAGGCATGATCGTGGGCGAAAACTCGCGCGAAACCGACATGGACGTGAACGTGATCAAGGAAAAGAAACTGACGAATATGCGCGCATCGGGCGCTGATGAAGCCCTCAGGCTTGTGCCCCACCGCCAATTGTCCCTTGAACAGTCTCTTGAATTCATCAAGGAAGACGAACTTGTCGAGGTGACGCCCACGTCGATCCGGCTGCGGAAAAAGGTACTCGACCAGAATAAAAGACCGAAAAGCCGCGACAAAATGGACTAATATTTTCCATGTCAAGCACGGCATTCTCAAGGATATAAGCAATAAACAAGGGGTCATCACATCGATGACCCCTTATTTTTGTTCAACCCACCTGTTAAAGAGTTACTTCAAACCGTCTTCAATTGCTTTGTCCGCGGACCACTTACCGCCGCCCTTGATCATCAGAGCGATCGCAATGGCAAAGACCAGAAGGTGGTATTCATACCCCTCGCCCTTCTGGTTGCCGAACCAGTTCATGAAAAACCCGTTCTGAAAATGCAGCATAGTGACAGCAACCGCCATGTTCACGGCAATCCCGAAAGCCGCCACCCGTGTCAACAGACCGGTGATAAGGCCCAATGCGCCAAGCCCCTCCGCCATAATTGCCAGAAAAGCGAAAACCGCGGGAATGCCCATTTTATCTGTAAACATGCCCATCATGCCCGAAAATCCCGGACCGCCGAACCAGCCGAACAGCTTCTGCATCCCGTGGGGAAAGAACACGATCCCGAGCATCAGCCTCAGCACAAATACTGCCACATCATCTTTTGTTTGAAATAGTTTTTTAAACATATAAGCCTCCTTTATAACAATTTTCAGCACTACCCAGAATTATAACTATACTTGTATTCCTGTCTGTGCCGGTCCCTGTTTCCGTAAACCCAGCTTTCTGCACAGGTTGCCCAGTTCCTCCTGCTCAGCACTGCTCAAGGACCCCATTTCCGCTACGATCTTTGCCGCGTGGCGAGGGAAAATGCTCCCTATCAGTTTTCTTCCCTCGGGGGTTAATTGGACCGAGTAGAATCTCCGGTCTTCCTGCTTCCGCTCCCTTTTTACCAACGCCCTCTTTTCCAGGTTATCGATCACCATGGTGATATTGCCCGTGCTTTTGAGCACTTTTTTCGCTATCTCCGCCTGACTGAGAGGCCCCAGGTGATACAATGCCTCCAAAACTCCAAACTGGCTCACCGACAATCCGGCTTCCGTCACATGCCGTTGAATACGCGAGGTTATCGACTCCGACGCTCTCACCAGTTTGACATAAGCACTCAGAGCCCTTACCTCCTCTTTTGTTCCTTTAAAATTTGTTTTCCTCATAATAACGTTCCCAGTCTATTTAATATTATACTGCTTAATCTTAAATTAATTATAACACTGAAATCGCATTCTGTCAAAAACATCCGTTAACTAACTAAAAATATAATGATTTATGCAGTCGAGGCACAGAGCGAATCTGTTGGATTTTGTTGTTCCCGAGAGCCTCGACATTTCGCGGAGATACATTTGGGGAGGCTGATTATCCGCAGGGCGCGGTGCTCGTTGATGGTTTTAACGGAGCCTGGGATCGATAAGGAGGGCAAGAAAGAATGGGGCGGGATCAGGCGTGTACACACTGCTCAGGAAAATGCAGGCCCGTCAGGTAGTGATTTTTGTCTTCCTGTTTTACCCATCGGATCGTTGCGGAGCGGAACTCAAAGGGGAGAACGCTTTTGATGAATATCTGTTGCCCGGCCGAACAGGGCCTGAAGACAAACAGGGCCATTCCGTTATCACTGATATTAACAGCAACCCCCTTGCGCACATCCGGTGAAGTCGGTGAATCGAGGGTATATTCGATCCTTGACAGGAAATCGAAGCGTCTGGATCCTCTCGCATCAGTTTTTTCTTTAGTTTCGTAGCACATCCGCGTTTCCCGCCGTTTTCATAAAAAACTGGAAGTTAACTCAGTTTAATACATTACACCTGTCACGTCAATGGGTATTTCTTTACATTTCCATAAAGGTGCGGTATCTTTTCCTGTGATGTTTGCCTGTCAGCCGGTTTTCTCCGCTCAGCAGGGGAATCTCGCACTTCCGGATTTATATTGAGGAAAATCGCACCGTAAAAAGGGGGCCGCGTGATGGATGATATTCAGTCAATACTCTTTGACGAAGAGACAATCAATGAAAAGGTGCGGGAAATAGCCGGCCGCATCTCAAGGGACTATGCCGGCAAAGAATTGATCCTGGTCTGCATCCTGAAGGGAGCGGCGGTTTTCACCGCCGACCTGATGAGGCGCCTTACCCTGCCAGTGACCGTGGAATTCGTCCAGGCAGCAAGCTACGGGGCGTCAACAACCTCATCGAAGACGATTACCATGAAAAAAAACCTCGACGTCGATATCAAAGGGAAGCACGTGCTGATGGTGGATACGATCATCGACACGGGAGGAACGCTGAATCACCTCTTCGCCCTGTTCAGAGAACGAGGCCCCGCAAGTCTCAAGGCAGTTGCCTTGCTCGATAAAAAAGCTCGCAGGACCATACCTGTCCCGATAGCATATTCCGGGTTCGAAATTCCCGACGCCTTTGTGATAGGATACGGCGCGGACTATGGGGAAAAATACAGAAACCTGCCTTATGTCGCCGTGCTCAAACCTTCTAGCGTGGAATGATGCCTGAAGCGCGCCTTGCGTCGAATCGAAGCGGCTGGCCTGAGTAGTTAGTCATCTACGCTTCATCGTTCCGGCTTTTTCCATGACCACTGAGGAAGGACATCCGCGGGATCAGCCTCGGCACCTCTTTCATATACTCCCGATATTGATCCCCGAACATTTTCACGAACCTGCGCTCCTCGATAAATACGCCGAACAAAAAATAGAGTCCGGCAAGAACGGTAAAGGTGAGGCCATTGACGGTAAGGACCGGGTTGAAGATGACGATGGCAAGTCCCGCCAGGTACATGGGATGGCGGACGATACCGTAAACGCCCTTTGTGACCAGTCCCCTTTCGGTCAATCCCTCACTGTTCCCTGCTACTTCATGCCGGGTGAAATACCGCCATACCTGCTTGAACCCCATGAACTCCCAAGTGTCCAGGTACTCGAACGAACGCGCTCCAAGGATGAGCCCGATGAGCTGGATGCCATGCATCACCCATTTCAGCCAGAGCGGGGCAAGCCAGACCTCCTGGTCAGGGACCTGCGCGCTCAGGTACAAAACGGCAGCAAAGGTTACAACGCTGACCAGGTTATAGAGCGCACGATAATAAACACGCATGAAGGTGTCGCCGAACAGCTCTTTACCGGCCTGTTTGAACTTCCTTGAAACGGTAATGCTGTGAATAGACGCGAAGATGAGGAAGATGAGAAGAATGGATATCATAGAGGAGCGCCCTTGGACCTTGAATTTAAGCTTTGCGGCTTGAGACCTGAATTTGAAGAATACTACTCACCCGCAATCAGCTCAGCGGCAGCCTGCTGGATATCATCCATCCGGTCATACGCCGCTATCCGGACATCGGCACCCTTGAATCGGCCGAGAAGATAAGGGCTGTCGAAGGATATCATGATCGATGTTCCCTGTTCCGATTTGACGAGTTTGAGGATGCTTGCCGCCCTATCCATGAGTTTGTCGTCGATCCCTGAATGCCCTTTCGAAGCGGAAATTCTGGAATAAACGGCCATGACCACGAACTCCGAGGCCCTGATGCTGTCATGGACCAGGGATTCCGGTATTTCCGATCCAGGGGTCAGAACAATCACCAGAAAATGCTTGAGGCGCGCTCTCATCTCCCGGATAAATACAGCGCCCGATTCCGTGTTATTGTCATCGTCAAGAATGAAGCATGCCACCCCACCATCATAAGGCAGGGGAAATATCTTTTTTTCACCTTCGAGGATCGAGAGTGTTTTCCGTCCGATCTCCCGGGCGATACCCCGATGTTTTTGATAGTTGATCCGAGGTGTCTTGTTCGATGTTGTGTCGAACAATCCCAGGCGGGTCTTTGCCGCCATGATTCGTCCGACGGATTCACTGATCCGCTGCCGGGTCAGCCTTCCCTGCTCTACTGCTGACACGACCGCGTTGATGGTCACCAGCGCGTCCCGCGGGTGGAGCAGAATATCCATCCCGGCCTCAACCGCGCGCACGGCAATGTCCTCCTGAGAATAGGTTCCGGCAAGCGCTCCCATGTCAAGAGCATCGGACACGATCAACCCGTCAAATTCCATGCCTTCACGCAAAAGAGCGGTAATGATCTTCTTTGAGAACGTCGTAGGCATTTCCGGATCCAGCGCCGGCACAAGCAGGTGAGCCACCATAATCGTGCCCACGCCGCTCTTTACCGCTTCCCGGAACGGCGGAAGCTCAACACGGTTCAATCTCCGCTTGTCGACCCTGATCTCAGGCAACAGGGAATGGGAATCCTGGTCCGTGTCCCCATGTCCAGGGAAATGCTTGGCGCAGGCCAGGAGCTGGATTCTCTCTTCCCCTGTTTTTTTTTGCAGCCCCTTGATGTACCGGGAGCCGAACCATTCAACAACCTCGGGCTCATCGCCGAAAGCCCGGGTGCAGATAATGGGATTATCGGGATTGTTGTTTACGTCAACCACCGGTGAAAAAACGACATGGATCCCCGCGGAACGCGTCTCGGTCCGTACGGCGTCAAGCATTTTATCAAGCAGGTCAACATCCTTTTTGGAACGGCGGTTGATGGCCGACGAAACTGCCCGCTGCCCTGGAAAGCGGGTCCCTCCCGTGAGTTGCTGGCCAAGACCGCGCTCCACATCAGACGAAATCAGGAGAGGGATCCCGGCCAGGGACTGAAGTTCCTGCAAATGCAGCGGGGTATGTTCGACGGTGCCGCCGAAAAGAATGAATCCGCCGATACCCTCCTGGATGAGGGACCGGGCATACTCGAGATATCGGGGCTCTCCGAGCCTCCCGCCATCAAGCCGCGGCATGACCATCTGCGCGACTTCCTGCTTGAACGATAGATTTTGCATGGATTCTATTTTCGCTTTTTCCCTGAAGTATTGCAAGCATTTTATTTTCGTTTCACGGTTGACAAAACAGGTTTCTGCGTCATGCATTTAACGAAAGCGGCATCATGGCAGGCGCTTCGGGCATCAGTTACGTCCGGGGATATGTATGTGCAAGAACCGTCGCCCGGCCTGCTCAAACGCAAGGTGCCGCTCTCCTGACCATAGTTTTTCCCGCTTCACTCTTTTTCCTTCTCATGATATACTATGCGCCGTTTCATCCACCATCCAGACACCCTGCTGAAAAGGAGTCATGTTGTGGAAGAGCTCAGATACGAGAACGGTACCTACCGGACAGGCCCTGTCCGCATTTCCCTCATTGCGCGCCTGCTGACATCCCTCAGGTTTTATGCCAGCCTCGTTGCCGTCGTTGTCCGGGGAAGCTTTCAGGCAAAGCGCGGACTTTATGACCGGGCTGAATGGTGCAAAGGAAGCCTCGCCACGCTCCGAGGGCTGGAAGGGGTGGGGGTGAAGTTCGAGATCACCGGCGTCGAGGACTTCGCTGCTGTAGAGGGTCCGTGCGTGTTCATCGCTAACCATATGAGCACGCTGGAAACCTTTATTCTCCCTAAGCTCATCGCCGCGTTCAAAGACGCGACCTTTGTGGTGAAACAGAGTCTCGTCGACTACCCTATTTTCAAGCACATCATGCGTGCGCGAAACCCCATTACGGTCGGCCGGACAAACCCCCGCGAGGACCTGAGGGCCGTGCTCGAAGGAGGCGCCGAGCGGCTGAAAGCCGGCATGTCAATCGTCATCTTTCCTCAAACCACCCGGACACCCGTCTTCGACCCTGAGCAGTTCAACACCATCGGGATCAAGCTCGCGAAGAAAGCCGGCGTGCCCGTAGTCCCGATCGCGCTCAAGACCGACGCCTGGGGCAACGGCGCCCTGCTCAAGGACTACGGCAGGATAGACCCGTCGAAGAAGGTATATTTTGCCTTTGGGAAGCCGCTCCTTATCAAGGACCGCGGGAACGAAGAACACCAGGAGATCATCAAGTTCATCGCGGGAAAACTGAAGGGGTGGGAAGCGGAGGACCGGAGTAAACGACTCTGACCCGGACAAGCAGGGAACAAAAACAATAAAACACCTAACTATTCAGGCTAGCCGCAAAAGAACGCATAGAGCTCAAAGAATAAACCCGACACCATGTATTTCAGTTTTAATTCCCTGCGTTCCTTGCGTTCTTTCGCGGCCAACAGCTTTTGACCTGAGTAGAGACTATTGCGCCTTGATCGATACCAGCTCAATGTCAAAAATCAGAGTAGCGCCCGGCCCGATGGGCCCCCCCGGTGTTCCCTTGTCCCCATAAGCGAGGCTCTCCGGAATAAAAAGCTGCCATTTGGAGCCTTCCTGCATGAGCTGCAAAGCCTCGGTCCAGCCCTTGATCACGCCATTCACCGGAAACGTCGCCGGTTGTCCCCGCTTGTAGGAACTGTCGAACTCGGTCCCGTCGATCAGTGTGCCGCGGTAGTTCACCGTCATGGTGTCGCTGGCCTTGGGAGACTTGCCTTTCCCCACGGTGAGGACCTTATACTGGAGACCGCTTGCAAGGGTCTTTATGCCATCCCTGGACTTATTCTTGGCAAGAAAAGCTTCTCCGTCTTTTTTATTTTTCTCTCCCAGGTCCTTCATCTTCGCCTGGCGCTTGGACTGGAGGTCCTTCTGGAAAGCCATGAGTGTTGTTCTGACTTCCTCCTCCGTCATCATGGTTTTCCCGCCCGACAGGACATCTTTGACCGCTTTTCCGAGAAGATATGCATCAATATCAAGTTCATTTTTTTTCAGACTGCTGCCCATGTCAAAACCGATCGCATAACTTATTTTTTCCTTGTCGGTCTTCAGTTCCTGCTTTTCCGCGGCCATAATCGGACTTGCGGCAAGAATGATGCAGAAGATAATTGCCAAACGTGATTGCATACTTTCTCCTTCTTTCTGTTTAAATAGTAATGATGACAAAATTACCATCATTTATACGATTTGTCAATATGCGGGGCCATCCGTGAGGGAACCCGATCTGCACGTTAGAGCAGAACATCGAGGAGTGTAAACACAAATATGGTAACGCTGATGTAACCATTCATATTAAAAAAAGCCATATTCAACTTTGACAGATCATCTTTTTTTACCAGGATGTGCTCATAAATTATCAGGCAAAGCGCGACGATCACTCCCAGCTGATAAGTGAACCCAAGCGAGAGGAGCGCGGAAAGCCAGAAGAGCGCAGCCATCGTAATTGCGTGGGATACCCGGGATATCCAGAGCGAGCGCGCTGTTCCGAAGCGCTGAGGGATTGAATGCAGCCCGGCTTTTTGGTCGAAGGCCAGGTCCTGAAGCGCGTAGAGCACGTCAAAGCCGAGAAGCCAAAACAGCACTGCCGCGCCAAGCACGAGCGCGGGAGCTTCCAGTCTCCCGGTGATCGCGATCCATGCTCCGATCGGTGCGAGACTGATTGCAAGGCCCAAAAAAGCGTGGGACAGGAACGTGAATCGTTTGGTATAGGAATAAAAGAAAATGACCGTGAGGGCAACGGGCGAAAGATACCAGGATAGCGGATTCAACATATATGCCGCGAACATCAGCAGTATTGACGATACTGCGGTAAAACCAATCACCTGGCCGGGAGTCACGAGGCCCCTGGGCAATGCGCGCTCTTTTGTCCGGGGATTCTGTGCATCAATCTTCCGGTCAGCCCATCGGTTAAAACCCATGGCCGCCGAGCGAGCGCCGACCATGGCCACGGTGATCCAGAGCACCTTGGCCCAGGAAGGCAAGCCGTTCGCCGCGAGCAGCGCGGCGGTGAAGGCAAAGGGCAGGGCAAAAATGGTGTGCTCGAATTTAATCATCTCAAGGATGATTTTAAGTCTGTTAAACATCATAGGTCCTCAATTTCTTTGTTCATCATCAGTAATTATTCACACAAGCAGGGGCGACCACAGAGGGTTGCCCCTACATGAGAAAGAAGGCAATCCGGTTATCTTCCTGGTTCTGTTTTTTGCGCTTCGAGCAGACCAGCAACTTCACGATACAATTGCTTTACGATCTCGTCGTAGTCTTTGCCCTCAGGATGGATCGGCCTGCCGAACGAGACGCTTACCTTCGAGGGTCTCGGGAAGTGCTTACCCGACGGGAGCATTCCGTAAGTACCGCTGATCGAGACAGGCACAATAGGGATGTTCAACTCTTTGGCGATGATCCCCACGCCCTTCTTGAATTCCTTGATACTGCCGTCCCGCGAACGGCTGCCCTCGGGAAAAACAAGAAGAATCTTCCCCCGCCGAAGCACATAGGCCGATAACTGGAGCGCGTTGTACAGCCTGGAGTCCATATCAACAGGGATCACCTGAAAGGTCCTCGACAGATTCGACATGGCCGGGCCGTGAAAATACTCCGTGGCGCCAAGGGAGAATATCTGCGAAGCTGTTTTCCAGGTGATCGCTGCGGTGATCGATGGGACATCGGCAAGGCTCAGGTGGTTCGGCGCGATGATGTACGGTCCCTTCGCAGGCAGGTTTTCGACACCCCTGACCGACAGACGACCGTAGACCTTCATAATCAGCGTGAGCAGCAGCTTGACCGTGCAGCGTAATGCACTGGTGAACAGCCCGAAATCAAGTCTGATCGTTTTCCGGGCTTCCTCCGCAGGCTCGATTGACAGTATTTCCGCCCAAGACAATCGCACACCTTCGCCGGCCTGCACCTGTCCCGAGGCCAGCAGGTCCTGGATTCTGAGCACCGCGTCCTTGAACGTAAAAAGCTCGCTGCCGAAAGATTCGGGCAGGTTGATGCCAAAGGTCCGCTCGATACCCACAACCAGTTCGACCCGGGCAAGGGAATCGAGCCCCAGGTCAAGCTCCAGGTTGTCGTCAGGCACAATGTTCTTTTTTGTGGAGAACGGTTCCAGACACGTGAGCAACTTTTTTGCGACCGGCGTCGCGAGCAGGCCGTTGTCAACCTCGGCCACCGGTTTTTCAGCCCGCTCTCCGCTCTTCAGGTACAACTCCCTCACCTGGCCGCGTTTAAGTTTGCCCAGGCGCGTGGCGGGAAACGGGTCCTTGAAAATCTTGAGTCCCGTGATCCGCTTATACGGGGGCAGGTCTTTTGCCAGGTCTTCGAGCTCGAACGCGATCGTCTCGCGCGAGTTCGACAGGTTCATCTTCCGGAGATAATCGAAATCCGGCACCACCGCTGCTTCGATTCCGCGCTCTCCCTGGAGAAGACAGAGTTCCTTGATCGCGGGGATCTGTTTATAGAATTTTTCGAGTTCCTCGGGGAATATCTTCTTCCCGGAAGGCAGCACGATCATCTCTTTTGACCTGCCGGTGATGAAAAAATAGCCGTCCCTGTCCTGGTAGCCCAGATCGCCGGTGTAGAACCAGCCGTCTCGCAGGACCTTGTCGGTCTCCTGTGGTTTTTTGTAGTAGCCGATCATGACGTTCGGCCCGCGTATTGCTATTTCTCCCATTCCCTGCGCGTCGGGGTCCGCGATCCTGACCTCGACATCGGGCAGAGCGATACCGATGGAGCCCGCTCTCTGCTTCGATAGTGGGTTGAAAGCCGAAACCGGAGACGTCTCGGTAAGGCCATAGCCCTCGATGACCGTGAACCCGAGATTGGTCATATCCGTATACACGTCAGGTTCAAGCCGTGCGCCGCCGCTCGCGAAGAACTTGAACCGGGGACCGAACTTGGCATGAACCGCGCCAAAAAGCGCCCTGCCGACATTAATATGGAAGGTCTTCAGGAACAGACTGTTGCTTTTCAGGAGCAGGCTTACGAGCGCGCGCACAGGTGCGGGCTTCTTTCGAATCTCATCAAAGATCGCCCGGCGCAGTCCGGCGTAGAGAAGCGGTACGCCGATCAGGACCGTAATGCCGGTTTCCTGCATGCAGGCAAGGATATCCGGCCCCTTGAGGCTGTTCAGGACCGTCACCGTTGCGCCGAGCGCGAGCGGAAGCAGGATGCAGGCCATGGCAGCATAGGTATGGTGCAGGGGAAGAATAAGGAGAAGGTTGTCCTGGTCGTCGAAGAGACCCAGCTTAATCACACTTGCCAGGTTCGAGGCCAGGTTGCCCTGCGAGAGCATCACACCCTTGGGGTCGCCGGTCGTGCCCGAGGTGTACAGGATCGCCGCCAAATCGCCCGCCGCTTGCGCAGGCGGCAGCTCGGCGTTCCGATGGCCGGCCAGCATGCCGGCAAAGGACACCCCATCGCCGGGATCGAAGGAAAGGATAAGAAGCGCGGCCTCCCGGGGAAGTTTCTGTCTGCATGCGGAGGAGACAAAAACCGCCTTTGTCTCAGAGCTCGCGAGCAGAAGCGCGACTTCCTTGTCCGTGAGCTGTGCATCCAGCGGCACAACAACCGCGCCGTAAGCAAGAACAGCGAGGTACGCGATCACCCACTCCGGCCTGTTTTCCGAAAGGATGGCCACGCGGTCGCCCTTCCCGATCCCCAGCTCCGACAGCGAGCTGGCTACGGACGCCACGTTTCGAAGAAGGTCCCGGTATGTGTACTGCTGAAACCGGTCTCCCGCTTTCATCTGGAGAGCGATCTTATCGGCAAAACGCGCTGCCGCTTCCTGCATTCTGGTCAGGATCATTCCACTCCTCGTTTGCGTAAGGAAAGTATGGACGAAACACCTGCAGGATATAATGGCAGCGAAGGAAAGTCAATTGAGATTTTCGATAAAAGATCCGGTCGTCCGGCTTTTTGCAGCTCAAAGGGTTTCTCAGTCGTGGACGGCTTTTTTCACATCCTCATCAGCTTTTTTCCAGGTCTTTTTGGCGGCCTTATCAACAGTCTTCAGATCTTTCTTTGCTTTCTTGTCAATGCTCTTCAGATCTTTTTTGGCTTTTTTACCCATGGACTTGACCACCTTCTTCATGCCTTCATGGGTCTCTTTAAAGCCCTCTTTGACTGACGGTCCCTCATCAGCACGAAGCATGGCTGGAGCCAATAAAAAAAGCAGCGTCAGGAAAATCCTCATTTTTCTCATATTGTCCTCCATCAGGATGTCAATTACTACGATACACGGACGACAACACCTTGTCAAGCCGATGCCAGTTGACATGCTTGAAACAATGAACGTTTGAAATACTATTTGCATCAGCTCATTGAACTATGATAATCTTGTATATATGACGCTTACAACATTAAGGAGGGTACCATGCCGAAATTGCCGAAGCAGTATACGAACATCCAGAAAAAGTATAAAGGACTTATCAAGGCCGTTGAGGACCTGGGGAAAGCCGCCAAGGCAGCGGGACCGCTGAACAAGAAAACCTCGGAACTGGTACAGATCGCCGCTGCCGCCGCCATCCGGTCCGAGGGATCGGTCCACTCCCATGTCCGCCGTGCCCGGGCAGCCGGGGCAAAACCCGACGAGATCCGCCATGCCGTCGTCCTGCTTACAAGCACCATCGGCTTCCCCGCGGTATCCGCCGCACTCTCGTGGGTGGAGGATGTGCTGGGAAAGAAGTAGCATTATTGCCGCGAAGGCTCATCCCCTGCCTGACCTCTCCCCTGCAAGGGAAGACGATTCATCACATATGGCCTGCCTCGTTTTTATTGGAGATTCCTTGACCCAGTGGTGCGACTGGGAGCGGCGGTTTTCCCAACACCAGGTGACGAACCTCGGCGTTTCGGGAGAAACGGTAGAGGGACTGCTCGCCCGCAGAGACCGCATCCGCGGCGCTCTTCTGGATCCCGACTACCTTTTCCTCATGACCGGCATCAACAACATTGCGAATGGGCAGTATGACATCATCCCTCCTTATCGCGAGATCGTACGCAATCTGACCACGTGGTATAAAAAAACGACTGTGGTGGTCCAAAGCATCCTTCCTGTTCAGCTTGCGTGGATTGATAACAGTGTGATCAAAGAAACGAACCGCCGGCTCGGACAGCTCGCACAGGAGTTCAATGCGGAGTATCTGGACATGTACAGCATGTTTGTCGATCCAAAGGGAAATCCGAAAGGAGATCATCTTTCCGATGATGGAGTGCACCTGGCCAATAAAGGATATGACGTGTGGGCAAAAGAAGTGGAGCGGTATTTGCTTTATTAGCTATTCCATCTTCCGAATACGCACTTCAATCCCTTTCTGGTCTTTGAGAAGCGCAGTCAATTTGGAAGTGTCTGTCGTGCCGTAATGATAGGGGTAGAGAATCTTTGGGTGAATCACCTTCGCCGCACTGGCGGTCATTTCCGGGGTCATGGTATACGGCAGGTTCATCGGCAAAAACGCAATATCGATGTTTTTGAAGCCTGCCATCTCAGGGATGCTCTCCGTATCTCCGGCCACATAGAGCCTCTTGTCGCCAAAGGTCAAGATATAGCCGTTTCCTGCTCCCCGTGGATGAAACGGCTCTCCGGTTTCTCGCGTATGAATGATGTTATAGGCAGGGACAGCCTCGATCTTCACTCCTTCGATGGTCCGCACATCTCCGTTTTTCATCACCAAGCCGCCGGCAATCAGCTTTGCGCAGGTCTCGGTCAATATCAGGCTGGTTTTGTCCGTTCGGATTTTCTCGATTGCGGCCGGATCGAGGTGGTCACGGTGCTCATGGGTGATGAGAATGACATCCGCTTTGGGAAGAGCTGAATAATCCGCGAGTTTGCTGAAGGGATCAATATGGAATATTTTGCCGTTGAAGGTAATGATGAGCGACCCATGACCGATGAAGGTGAGGGTGAGGTCGCCGGAGGATGTCTTGATGACATCGGAGGCGAACCGCTCCTGAGCGTTCGAGATTCCAGAGGAAAGCATGAGCAACAGCATCATTGACAAACAAACCCTGAACATATCCGCACCTCCCGTGAGAGAACTACGCGAAGCGGCTGACCTGGTAGTTACGAAAAGATGAGAATCAACCCGCATTTTTTGCGCTCCGCCGGATCTTCGCTTTATGCGCCCTGACGTAGAAAATGATTATTAGGATGCTCACGATCACGACGCCGATCAGCGCCTGGTGAGAGTATTTCATGATCAGCTCCTGGTTCGCGCCGATGAAGTAACCGATAGCGGTCAGGATCGTCACCCAGATGCCCGCGCCAAGGAGCGTATAGAGCGAGAACTTCAGATGGTTCATGCCTGCAAGTCCCGCGGGAAGCGAGATAAGGTGGCGTACCACGGGAAAGAGCCTGCCGATAAAAGTCGATACCTCGCCATGGTCCTTAAAAAAGGTCTCCACCTTGGCAAACTTCTCCTCCGTGATCCAGACATATTTGCCGTATTTCAAAATAAGGGGTCTGCCGAGATAGTGCGCCGCATAATAGTTCGCATAGGCGCCCACAAGGCTCCCCACAGTTCCGCAGAATATAGCCAGCCAAAAGTTCATCTGCCCCTGCTGGGCCAGATACCCCGCAGGCGGCATTACCAGTTCACTCGGAACGGGAATGACCGAACTTTCCATGGCCATAAGCAGAAAGATGCCCGGATAACCGAGCGCCCCGATGGTTGTAAGCAGCCAGCTTACCAGTGCATGCATTGTATTAACTCCTTCAAACGCTGATATCTCATTCAATTCTGGTAACGACTCAGGACTGCCGTTGTGCACAGACGCAAAAAAGCGCGCCGAAAATCATCGTAGCGCCGCATCAATCAAAACAGCGCGTGCGTAGCGATAGCGCTGCGTTTACGAGTACAGACGGCGTTCCTGCGAGTGAATTACCCCGCAGCAGAGCTGCGAGGCATCCTAAATGCGCTAGAACCTAAAACCAATTTGCTCATCATGCTGATACCGAATATACTTTCTGATAACTTCTGCCGTTACATTGTCGCCAACCGAA
>Ga0315281_10002741_pt1 | contig 26092 bp, 20 predicted proteins | sample YL17G07_0_MG_FD_204540 | JGI IMG/M metagenome (GOLD analysis project Ga0315281, IMG submission 204540) | Sediment microbial communities from Yellowstone Lake, YNP, Wyoming, USA - YL17G07_0 | ecosystem: Environmental > Aquatic > Freshwater > Lake > Sediment | place: USA: Wyoming | collected... | reverse complement strand
CCGAAAAAGCCGAAACGGTTTCGGGACGGGGCGAAAAGACGAAAACGAGAGGTCAGCGTTTCGCCGTCCTTCCGCTTCAGCGGAAGGGTGACGAGGAAGAAAGGAAGCAGGTCCATGATTGATCCTAACGATAACATGGTCAGAATTTTCGACACGACGTTGAGGGACGGGGAGCAGTCGCCCGGTTACAGCATGGACACCGGAGAAAAGCTCCGGATGGCCCAGCAGTTGGCGCGGCTCAACGTCGACATCATCGAGGCGGGATTTCCGGTCGCGTCGCCGGGCGATTTCGAGGCGGTCCGCACGATCGCGCGCGAAGTCGGCGGAGAGGCAGGCCCCATCATCGCGGGATTGTCGCGCGCCAACATCGGCGACATCGACACCTGTTGGAATGCGATCAAAGAGGCTAAAAAAACGCGCATTCACACGTTCATCGCCACCTCGGACATTCACCTGAAGTACAAGCTGCGCAAATCCCGCCAAGAGGTCTTGGACGACGCGGTCAAGGCCGTGCGCCACGCGAAAACCTATACGGACGATGTGGAGTTCTCCGCCGAGGATGCGACGCGGAGCGATTGGGACTATCTGGTTCAAGTGTATTCGGCCGTGATCGAGGCCGGGGCCACGACGCTCAATGTTCCCGACACCGTCGGTTACGCGATTCCGTCCGAATACGGTCCTCTGATCGCCCATCTGAAAAAAAATGTGAAGGGCGTCGAACGAACCGTGATCAGCGTTCATTGCCACAACGATCTGGGACTGGCCGTGGCGAATTCCCTGACGGCGCTTGAGAACGGCGCCCGACAGGTCGAGTGCACGGTCAACGGCATCGGAGAGCGCGCGGGCAACGCCTCGATGGAAGAGATCGTGATGGCGCTCAAGGTTCGGAAGGCCAAGCTGGGTTTGGAGACTCATATCCAGACCGAGCAGATCTACCCGACCTCGAAGCTCCTAACGCACATCACGGGAATTGCAGTGCAGCCGAACAAGGCGATCGTGGGCGCGAACGCCTTCGCGCACGAGTCGGGGATCCATCAGGATGGTCTCTTGAAGAACGAGCTGACGTATTCCATCATGACTCCGGCGCAGATCGGTTTGATGGAGCACCGGTATATCTTGGGGAAGCATTCGGGACGCCACGCGTTCAAGACGCGCCTGAAGGGGATGGGCTTTGATCTCTCGGAAGAGGAGATGGAGGAGGCCTTCAAACGCTTCAAGGAGTTGGCGGACAAGAAGAAGGCGATTTTTGAGGAAGACTTGGAAGCGATCGTGACGGGACTGGTTCGCAAGGTGCCGGAAACTTACGTGCTGGCATCCGTCGATATCGTCTGCGGAACCAAGAAAAAGCCGCGGGCCGTCGTGGAAGTGATGGCGAAGGGCAAGAAGGTCAAAGCGAGCGAGTACGGCGCGGGCCCGGTGGACGCGGTTTTTAAGGCGTTGAAGAAGATAGCCAAGTTCAAAGGCAACCTCGAAAAATTTACGGTGAATGCGATCACCGGCGGGACGGACGCCCAAGGCGAGGTCATGGTCGAGCTCGATCAGAACGGCAAGACCGCCCGCGGCGTCGGATCGCATACCGACATCATCGTCGCGTCCGCGAAAGCCTACCTGGCCGCCCTGAATCGCTTGTGTCACGCGACTGAGCGGCTAAACCCGCAACTGTAATGGCCAACTGTTTTCAATGCGGCGGCGAAGTGGTCGTCATCGAGCGTCGCGTCGGCCGCTTGGATGCTTGCGGCCGGTGCGGGGCGGACCTTCATTGTTGCTTGAATTGCGAGTTTTATGAACGCTCGCGGCACAACGAATGCCGCGAACCGATTTCGGATCGCGTGAAGGATAAGGAGCGGGCGAACTTCTGCGATCTTTTCAAGATAAGGGAAAAGGGCGCCGTTGCGCCGGTCGTTGATAAGGCCACGGAGGCGAAGAGAAAGCTCGAAGGGATGTTCAAGAGGAAAGGATAGAAGATCATGGGAAAAAAGAAGGCAAAAATTCTTGTGTTGGCGGGAGACGGCATCGGCCCCGAGGTCATGAACGTGGCGACGTTCGTCCTTGAAAAAGCCTTGGAAAAGTCGTCGGTCCGAATGGAGTTGGAACACGATCTGGCCGGCGGATGTTCGATCGCTAAGCACGGCGTCCCCTTGACGGCGGACGTATTGGCGAAGGCCAAGAAGGCCGACGCGGTTCTCCTGGGAGCGGTCGGCGGGCCGGCATGGGATAAGCTCCCTCATGAGAATCGCCCGGAGCAGGCCCTCTTGGGTTTGCGAAGCGGCCTTAAGCTTTTTGCGAATCTGCGGCCCGCGAAGATCATTCCGGCTTTGATCGACGCGTCGAGCCTTAAACGCGAGGTGGTCGAAGGCATCGATCTCCTGGTTGTCCGTGAATTGACCGGCGGAATCTATTTTGGAAAACCGCGCGGCATCAAGGAGACCGCGAACGGAAAGAAGGGGTTCAACACCGAAGTGTATACGACCCAGGAGATCGACCGGATCGTTAGGACCGCCTTTGAAGCCGCGCGTAAGCGGAAGAAAAAGGTGACGTCGGTCGATAAGGCCAATATTCTCGAAAGCTCGATTCTTTGGCGCGAGGTGGCGGTGACCGTTCACAAGGATTATTCGGACGTTCATTTGGAGCACATGTACGTCGACAATTGCGCGATGCAGCTCGTCCGCAATCCGAAACAATTCGACGTGATCGTGACGTCGAACCTTTTCGGAGACATCCTCTCCGATGAGGCGGCGATGCTTACGGGCTCGATCGGGATGCTTCCCTCCGCGTCATTGGGCGCCAAAAAGAACCGTCTTGGCCTTCCGCAGGGTATGTACGAGCCGGTCCATGGAAGCGCTCCGGACATTGCCGGGAAAGGGATTGCCAACCCTCTCGCGACCATCCTATCCTGCGCCCTCCTTGCGAGGCACTCCCTGGGCGAGGACGAGGCGGCCGGAAAGTTGGAAAAAGCGGTCGCCACGGTCCTCGATCACGGATACCGGACGGGGGATATTTTTTCGGAGGGAACGCATAAGGTCAGTACCTCGGAGATGGGAGCTCGGGTGTCGGAGGCCTTGGAGAGGGTGATATGAAGAAAGAAAAATACAACGTAGCCATTCTCGGCGCCACCGGCGTCGTCGGTCGTGAAATGATCCAGATTCTTGAAGAGAGAAAATTTCCCGTCGGCGAGCTGAGGCTTTTCGCCACCGAGAAATCGGCCGGGGAGGAGATAACCTTCCAGGGAAAGAAGATCAAAGTGCGCGTCGTGGACGATCATGCCTTCGAGGGCGTCGATCTCGTTATGGGCGACACGCCGACGGCTGTTTCCAAGGATTTGATTCCCAAAGCCGTGAAGCAAGGCGCCGTGGCGGTTGATTGTTCCAGCGCCTTTCGGATGGATCCCGATGTCCCTCTGGTCGTGCCTGAGGTGAATCCCGGGGCTATCGGACGGCATAAGGGGATCATCGCCGGAGCCAATTGCTCGGCGATTCCGATCGCGGTCGCGGTGAAGCCCATTCACGACAAATTCGGCATCAAACGCCTGGTTATCTCGACCTACCAGTCGGCCTCCGGGGCGGGTAAGGGCGGTACGGACGAACTCGCGGAGCAGACTCTTGCGTTATTCGCTCAAAAAGATCCGGTGATGAAGGTCTTTCCCTACCGTTTGGCCTTCAATGTCATCCCTCAAATCGATGCGTTTTTACCCGGAGGCGACACGAAGGAAGAGGTCAAGATTATTGAGGAGCTCCGAAAGATGATCGAGGCCCCGAACATGGGTGTGACGGTGACCGCCGTCCGTGTGCCGGTTTTTGTGGGCCATTCGGCCGCGGTGAATATCGAGACGGAGAAAAAGGCCACGGCCGCCGAAGTGCGGGAACTTTTGAAAACCGTTCCGAACGTCGTCGTTAAGGATGACCTGAGCAAAAAGGAATATCCGCTTCCGATCGACGCGGCCGGTAAAGACGAGGTGTACATCGGCCGCATTCGCGAGGACGTTTCAACGCCAAATGGGTTGAATCTTTGGGTGGCTGCTGATAACTTGCGCAAGGGTGCGGCTCTTAACGCCATTCAAATTGCGGAAATTCTCATTCAAAAATATTTGTAAAACGCTCCGGGTAGGGGCCTGGCGCGCCATGCCCCTACTGGTTTTCCTTTTCTTCGCAAGAGATCTCTTCGCCTTTCCCAACAAGGAAAAGGCGGCCCTCTCTCTCCTGTCCTCGCAGTCAGTCAGTCTGGTGATGGACGGAGACCGATTCCTTTATTCCGCCTCTGGAAATACGATTTCACGCATCGACACGGAAACCTTCGATCTCGCCGCGGATCAGGTTCCGGCCTTGACGGATAATTCGTCCAGCGGGGGAAGCAACCTTACGGGCGACGTCGGCGGCATGGCGATAAGGGCCGGAAGCCTTTTCGTCACGCAGAGCGACGGCGACCTATTGACCATTAATTTGAGCAATGTCACCGCGTCACCATCGACAGTCCATGTGGCTGACGGGGCCCTTGGGGCCTTGGTGGGAGATCCCGATACGGCCGATGATCAGCTCTACATCCTGGATACGGCCCACAATGCGGTCGCCGTTTTCGATCTCTCCAATCAGACGGCGGTCTCCATTCCTCTCATGGATGGTGGGGGCTCGCCCGTGACCCCCAAGGCCATTGCCTTTGCGGCCTCCACGTCCGTTGCGGACAAGATCTACGTGACCAGCGAGCGCGGACTGATCTTCGTGATCCAGGAGGCGGGGACGAGCGTTTTGACGACGATCCAGGTTGCCACCACCAGCACGAACAACAGCCTGACGTCGTCGGCGGTCACCCCCGATGGGGCCTTTCTGCTGGTGACCGACGCGACCGACAACGTCGTCCATGTGATCGATACCAATACGAATGCCGAGATCGATACCGATCCCCTGACGCCGCCGGGGACGCTTCCCGTTGATCCCATCGCCCTTCCGAAAAACGGAAGCCTGAACCACATCCTGGTCACGGACGTCAATAACCCGACCGATGTCTATGCCTATGTCAGCGGGTCGGCGGGGGTATCGGTCATCGACTTGAACGAAACGACGGTCGGTTTTCAGGCTCCGGCAGTCATTGATTTTAACGATACCGGGACGAGCGACACGGATGACGATCCGATGCCCGTCTCGTCCGCGCCGGGATTGATGGCGTCCTCCAGCGCGGGCGATGGCTACATCTATGCCTCCGACAGCAACGCCACGATCTCCGTCATTACCGAAAAGCCCTTTGTGGTGATCTCATCAACGTCACTCGGTTCTTCTTCGCTGACCACGGGTGGAACTTTCAGTCTGACCTTCCGCACGGACGAGACGGGAACGTTCAGGGTATTGTCCGGTGGGGATGAAACGGCCAATGGGACCGAGCTGACGACGGGCCTAGTCGATACGGCGGGCATCGATGTAACGACCTCGGACATCGCGTTCGATTCCAGCCTCTTTCAAGAGGGCGCGAACCGTGTCTTTGTTTTTATGACGGACGCCTCCGGACTCGTCGGCAGAGATGCCGTGGATATCAACGTGAACACACCGCCGACGGGAGTCGAGATCTTGAAGACCAATTTTGGAGATCAAAAGATTTTCGTGACCTTCGCGCGTCTGACGACGGCCGATATCGATCACTACAATGTCTACCTCGATACGGACCCTGCCAACGTCGCGACGCGTACCGACGCCGCGGGAACGGTCGCTCAAACGACCAGCGGCGGCAGCATCGAGATCAAGATCGTCGGCCTCATCAACGGGGTGACCTATTTCGTCGGCGTGGAGGGCGTCGATACCTCCGGACTCGCAGGGGTGAGGACGACGACATTCAACGACGGCACGCCGGCGCAGGCCACGCCGGAAGCCACGGTCGGCCTAGCGGGAGCGACGGGGGAGAGCGGGTGCGGTTTAGTGACGACAACAACTTCGTCTTCCGCAGGTTTTGTATGGCTGGTATTAGGGGCATTGGTCCTTGTAGGGGCGCGGTTTACCGCGCCCGGGCGCAGTCCTAAAGGACCCCTTTGGGGCAAGCTGTGCCCCTGCATCATTGCCTTATTCATTTTTCTCCCCTCAACCCTCGGTGCCAACCAACTGACGCCCCAATGGTTTTCTCTCGAATTCAAAGGCGGGGCGTGGGTGCCGACAAACGGCACGACTCGCAATTTTTTGGGTACCTTTTCACCGATGGGCAAGGTTGAGTTCGGATTCCTTTACAAGTCGAAATTCGGAGCCGAGGTCGGCGTGGGCTTTATCGGGGCTAGCGGAACAGCAGTCGGAACGACCTCGGGCGCCGTATCGGGGGATCATTTTGGCTTTATGATGATCCCGATCGATAACAGCTTCGTCTTTCGAGCGGATTTTAAGGAGGACCAACTTTTGGTCCCTTACGTCAAGGCGGGGCCGGATTATGTGATCTTTCGCGAAAGCGGAGCGGGAAAGGTCACCTCCGGAGTGAAATTCGGCCTGCATGGGGCGATCGGACTTCAGATACTTTTGGACAACATTGATGGCGGACTCTCGGCCACGATGGAGCGTACGATGCGCGTCAATGACATCTACTTTACCGTCGAGGGCCGCTACGGGTGGATCAGTAACTTCGGCGGGCACGGCGTGGATCTTTCAGGTCTGACGATGACCGGCGGATTTTTGTTTGAATTTTAGAGCCTGTTAGTCTGCTGACGCCGTCAGGAGGCAGCAGGCGTTATAGGCTCTTACGCCCGAAGGGCGTGTATGAGAACCATTAAATTAACGATCGAATACGCCGGCACCCACTTCTCGGGCTGGCAGATTCAGCCTCATCAAAGGACGGTTCAAGGCTGTCTCCAAGACGTCTTGAGGCGTCTCATGCAGGAGAAGATCGATGTCATTGGGGCCTCACGGACGGATGCCGGGGTTCATGCCCTTCATCAAGTCGCGCATGTCAAGACGCGGTCGAAGATTCCGTGCGACAAGCTTCTCATCGCGCTCAATGGACTTCTCCCCGAGGACATCTCCGTTCGGAGCGTCGCCGACATGAAGGTCGGCTTTCATTCCCAAAAGGGGGTTGAAAAAAAGACGTATCGTTACCTTATCTGGAACGAGCGGGCCCGCTCCGCCATGCTGCGTGATCGGGCGTGGCACGTTTGGGAGCCCTTGAATCTCTCCGCGATGAGAAAGGCCGCCAAGCATCTCATCGGCCGGCATGACTTTTCGGCCTTTCGCGCGCATCAGAGCGATACGAAGACGTCGGTGAGAAGGGTGCATAGAATTGACCTCACCCGGCCTGCCGGCCACCCTCTCCTTAATAAGGAGAGGGTAGGGAGAGGTCGCATGTCACACGGGGCTCTCATTCAATTTCAGATCACCGGCAATGGATTCTTGAAATACATGATCCGCAATATCGTGGGGACGTTGGTGGATGTGGGCAAGGGGAGAGTAAAGCCTGAAGAGGTTCGCAAGATCCTGCGATCTAAGGATAGAAAAAAGGCCGGGGTCACGGCCCCGGCCTCAGGTCTGTATCTTGTTTTAATTAGTTACTGACTACTCGAACATGACCGGCGACGGGATATCTCCGTCTTCCGGGATTTCTTCATCTCCCTGACGTCGACGACGCTTGCTTTCGGCGGTCGAGAAGTCTGGGCCGACGAAACTTTGAGAACTTACGCTCTGACCGCTCACGGGAGGCGTTGTTCCATCCGCAGGAGGAGTTCCCGTTGCAGGAGGCGTTCCGGTTGCCGGAGGGGTTCCTCCGCTCGAATCAAATCCGCCGCTATGGCCGCCGCCGTAATTCGCATCCCATTCATTCTTCTTCTGGACGAGGTAGGCCAAGGCCGACTGTTTGACCATGTCGCTCGCCATGCTGCGGGCCCCGTCGAGATAGCCGTCTTTGCCGTTTGTCAGCTTGTCCAGCTCCGACAAGAGGTCCGAATTCGCATCCAACTTATGCTGCTCGATATAGGACATGATCCCCGAGGGATTCGCCACGCCGACCTGTATGCCATGTTCCGCATTGGCGATGTCTTTATTGGCGGAGTTCGTCATGTTGGTGCCGGCGCCGGCATCGAGATTATAAACTGCGTCCACGGCTGTGTTGTCGACGATCAAGACGCTGTCGCCGCTGCCTGCCTTGAGGGTGTCGCCGGTGCTGGCTCCCGAGTAGACCATGTCCATGCCGTCGTCTTCTGTACCGCCGTTCAGTATATCGATGCCCTTGCCGCCGATGACGATATCGTCGCCGCGTCCGCCATTGAGGTCGACGACGTCGTCGCCGCCGCGGAGCAGGTCTCGGCCGTCGTTTCCACGGCCCACGCCGCCCTTGCCGAGAAAGATTTCGTCGTCGCCCTTGCCGCCGTCGACCGTGGCCTTGACGTCTCCGTCGTAGAGATACTGTCCGTTGTCCGCCAGTTTGAAATGAATCGCTCCGCTCTCGACCTGGCTCTTTCCGCCGATGAGTTTAAAGGTCTTCAAAGGATCGCCGTCGATGGAACCTTTGCAGATGATGATGACGTCATCGCCTTCGACCTTGACCTCGACGGCCTTAACTTCCCGGCCGTTGATTTCCGTCGGCACGTCGAACTCGCCGCTTCCGCCTGTGGCCGTGTACGCCTGGACGTCCTTTGTGGTGTTCGTTGGGTCGGTCGTCAAATTTCCACCGAAGGGATCGTAATTATTCGTGATGGTGCTGGTATTGACTCCCGAGGCGAAATGGATTCCGGCATCGGCGTAGCCGTCTCCGTTCGAATCCACGGTGCCGAACATGTTCGAGCCGTTGCTGGTGCTCACGGTATCGGCCGTGCCCTCGACGAAGAGCTTGGACTTGGGTTTGCCGTCCTCGCCGTAGTAACCGGTCACCCGGATCGTGCCATGATCGGTCTTGACCACGAGGTCGTTGCCGTCCTTACCGAAATCCAATTTGCCGCCGTCGGCATTGATGACGGTGTCGTAATCCGCCGTCACTGTTTTATCGCCGTCGGCCGCATTCACCGTTTGGGCGCCCGAGGACGGGGGACTCCACTGGTAACTGTTGCTTGCGGAGCCGACGCCGGTCGCTCCTCCCGTGCCGCCGCCAACGCCCCCAGCAGGGTCCGTTCCGCCCGTTCCGTTCTGAGGATTGGTGACTAAGGACCGGCCGTTACGGTCTACGGTCACGTTGGCGGGCAGTTGGTAGCCGTCCAGGACGCCGTCATGGTTTGAATCGGGATTGTTCGGGTCCATGCCCGAGTATTGATAATTGTTCAGTTGCAGCCATTCCTCGCCGTAGTCCGTGATATTGTCTTTATCCGAGTCTTGATCATCTAACTTGGTGTGCTTAAGGATTTCCTGTTCATTTGTTAAATGATCTCCATCCATGTCCGGAGAATGTTGGTTGTCGACGCCGTCGCCGTCGAGGTCGGCCTCGGGGGCATAGTCCGAAATCGAGTCAAATTCGTTCTGCTTGTCGTCCGTCTCGCTGGCGGACCACATTTTCTGTCGAAGCAGCGTCAAAAATTTCGTTGCCTGCGCGGCCTCCGGTACACCCGAATCAATGATGGATTGGAGCGCATCCGCTTGGTCTTGGTATTTTTGCTGCAGATTGATCTGGTTTTCCAGCCAACCCGCACGTTTGTATCTGTACCAAGGATCGGTCTTGTCCGTCGGTTCATCGGTCGGAATGGGAGGGGGCGTGTTCGCAGAGGGATCCGGAACCGTGCCGTCAGGAGGAGGGGTATCCCCGCCGTCCGTGCCGAGGAGGGGGGCTTGATCTTCGGGCGGCGTTGTCGGGTCTCCCGATGTCGTGTGGATCGTACCAATGGACTGCGTCCCTACGGTCGGGCTATAGTCTGGCTGATTGACGTTAACTCTCACGGTAACCTCTCCCCTAGTATGCCTTGTTATCGGTCGGGATCAAACTAGGAGTTTCCCCTATGGAACTCCTAGGACTCCCCAAAGGTTGAAATATGCAACTAAGATGCCAAAACTGATAGCGCCTACGACACTGTAATCCACTGAAATCACTTATGATATTTGTGTCCTCTGACTGTCAAATAGTGGGAGAGACCGTCTCAAGACCCCAAAATTGGGGTCTTGAGACCTCAAAGTCGGCGTTGACTTTAGAGGGGAAAGATCGAATAAGCTCCCCATGCCTCGGTCGTTTAGGACCCTCATTTTCGCCTTTTTTTGCCTCTTTTTGACCCCAATCCCAAGCCATGCGGCCGATAAGGCGTCGGGTGTTTCGAAAGAAGCGCAGCTCTTGACCGAGATTTCTCAGGAGTTTCAGAGACACAACTACAAAAAGGTCATTCATCTCTACCGCGATTTCTCGGATGAAAATCCCGATCGGTCGCCGCCTCTCATAGCAAAAATTTTTTACAGCCAGGCGCTTGCAGACACCGGAAATCTCGACGATGCCATCAAGTCGCTCAAGGAGATTTTGACGGATCTTCCTCCTCAGGCGGATCCTTTGAGGCTTCAATACGATCTGGCCAATCTTTTCTTCATTCAACGCAGATTCGATGAGGCCAAGATTCTCTATCAAAAAATGCTCTTGGGGGCGAACCAACACCAAGACCTCTTAACGAAAGCCAAAGAACGCATTGCCGTCATGAAGGACAAGGACGCCAACTCGAAAAAGAAGGACTTCGTGTCGCTTCAACTCCTCGATATCGAGACGGCCCTTGAGGCCGGCGAAGTCCCCGACGCCGCTGTGGCCCTGCTGCAGCAGATAGCCGAACAAAATCCCACCTCACCCCAGGCCGAACAGGTGCGGCGTCTCCAGAATCGTGTGAAGGAAGTGCGGACCGAGAGGGCGAAGACCTTGCTCGAAGAGGCGCGACGTCTCTTCGACGTTGAAAAGAAATACACCGAAGTTCGGGAGTTTCTCGATGAAATTATAGAAAAATACTCGGACGTTTGCGAAATGCCGTCCGTTGAGGCCCTTTCCAAAGAAGTCGATCAAAAACTAAAAGGAAAAAATTGACGATGGGGGGTATCGGGGGGAGAGAGGATTCTCTCCCCCGATTTGAGTCCAGCAACCGGCTTTGCCGGTGCTGGACGGACTAGGTCCCTTCGTTCCAAGACGAGAGATACTTCTCCTGTTCCGGAGTCAATACGTCCAACGCCATGCCGAGATATTTCAGTTTCGACTCGGCGATTTGCCGGTCAATCGCAGGCGGTACGTCGTAGACCTTTTTTTGAAGCGTCTTTGCGTTCTTGAACATGTATTCCGCACACAGGGCCTGATTGGCGAAACTCAAATCCATGACGCTCGAGGGATGTCCTTCCGCCGCAGTGAGATTGATCAGGCGACCCTCACCCAAGAGGTTGATCTTGCGGTTGTCGGACATCGTATATTCTTCGACGAATTCCCGGATCGTTCTTTTCGCTTTCGCCAACGCTTCGAGGGCGGGAATGTCGATTTCCACATTGAAGTGGCCCGAGTTGGAAAGAATCGCCCCATCTTTCATTTTTTCAAAATGCTCGCGCCGGAGAACGCTCTTATTGCCGGTCACCGTGCAGAAGATATCGCCGATGGGGGCGGCCTTTTCCATGGGGAGGACCTGGAAGCCGTCCATGGCCGCCTCAAGAGCCCGAATAGGATCGATCTCCGTGACGATTACCTGGCTCCCCAGGCCTTTGGCCCTCATCGCGAGACCCTTGCCGCACCATCCGTAGCCGGAGACCACGAAATTCAGGCCCGCCAGAAGACGGTTCGTCGCGCGGATAATTCCGTCGATCGTGCTCTGGCCGGTTCCGTAACGGTTGTCGAAAAGATGCTTGGTCATGGCTTCGTTGACGGCGATGATGGGATAGGCCAACACGCCGTCCCTCTCCATGCTCTTCAGGCGGATCACGCCGGTCGTCGTCTCTTCGGTCCCGCCGATGACTTCCGGGATCTGATTTTTGCGCTTCTGGTGCAATTGGCTCACGAGGTCCGCACCGTCGTCCATCGTGATCATCGGATGAGAGTCGAGAGCCGCTTCGATATGCCGATAGTAGGTCGCGTTATCCTCGCCCTTGATGGCAAAGACGGGAATGCCGTGATGGACGGAGAGGGCGGCGGCGACGTCGTCCTGGGTCGAGAGCGGATTCGACGCGCACAGAGTCACGTCCGCGCCCCCCGCCTTGAGGGCGAGCATCAAATAAGCCGTCTCCGTGGTGACGTGCAGGCAAGCCGCAAGGCGGACGCCTTTGAGGGGCTTTTCCTTCTCAAAACGATTCATGATCTCGCGCACGACCGGCATGCTCTGCGCGGCCCACTCGATGCGCCGCTGACCGACGTCGGCTAGGCTCTTATCTTTAATGTCGTATGTTTGGCTCATGCGGGATTCCTTTCGGGGCGGCTCTAGGCCGCGGAAGAGGTTTTAACGCCGGCCAGCGCGACGAGTTCGCCTGACTTTTCCGTCTTCTCCCATGTGAAGTCGGCGTCCTGTCGTCCAAAATGCCCATAGCTGGCCGTCTTTTGATAGATGGGTCTCAGGAGATTCAAGCTCTTGATGATGCCCGCGGGCCTCAAATCCCAAACCTTGCGGGTGATTTCCGCCAGTTTTTCGTCTGCCAAGACGCCCGTTCCGAAGGTATCGACCATGAAGGAGATCGGTTCCGGATAGCCGATGGCGTATGCGATCTGGACCTCGCAGCGTTTTGCCAACTTCGAGGCGACGATATTTTTTGCGATATGCCTGGCGATGTAGCAGGCGGAACGGTCGACTTTGCTCGGGTCTTTGCCCGAAAAGGCTCCACCGCCGTGGCGGCCCCATCCGCCGTACGTGTCGACGATGATTTTTCGTCCCGTGAGTCCGCAGTCGCCGTGCGGGCCGCCGATCACGAAGCGGCCCGTCGGATTGATGAAATACTCCGTCTTGGCGTCCAGCATCTGCGCCGGCAGGGCCTTCTTGATGACTTCCTCGATAATGGCTTCTTTCAAATGATCGTAAGCGACGGATGGATTATGCTGAGTCGAGACGACGATCGTATGGACGCGCTTGGGTTTTCCGCCTTGATACTCGATGGTCACCTGAGACTTACCGTCCGGGCGGAGAAAATCGACCTTTTTAGATTTGCGAACCTCGGCCAATCTTTGCGTCAGCTTGTGCGAGTAGAGAATAGGCATCGGCATGAATTCCGGCGTCTCGTCCGTAGCGTACCCGAACATCAGGCCTTGGTCGCCCGCACCTTGATCCGGAAAAAGGCCCTCGCCCGGCGTCACCCCCTGGGAGATGTCGGGAGATTGCCGGCCGACCGTGACGAGGACGGCGCAGGAGTTGGCGTCGAATCCGACTTCAGGAGAGGTATAGCCGATGCCCGCGATGGTCTCGCGCGCTATGGTTTGATAGTCGATCATTCCCTTACTGGTGATCTCGCCGGCGATGACGGCCATGCCCGTGGTGACCAATGTCTCGCAGGCCACGCGGGAGAGGGGGTCTTGTCTCAAATAGGCGTCTAGAACGGCGTCCGAGATCTGGTCGGCCACTTTGTCCGGATGGCCTTCGGTGACGGACTCGGAACTGAAGAGAAAAGAATTCGCCATGACATTCTCCTTTAAAAAAGAGGACCTTCCATAGCGGCCTCGCACGTTAAAGTCAATTCCGATGTGGCTTTGAGAAGACGGAGGGAAAACGACGGCTAAATCTTCGGAAAACCTTCGATTTTTGCGGCTTCACGGCGCACCAGGTGCTCGACTTCGGTCGCCGTCTTGCTGTTCAAGGCCCGGTCGAGTAGCTCGTTGGCCTGACGGAAGGTAACCGAACGCGTGAGCTTTTTGACCCGCGGGATGGAGACGGCGTTCATGGAAAGCTCGGTGAGGCCCAGGCCCAGCAGGAGGAGAAAACAAAGCGGATCGCCCGCCATTTCCCCGCAAAGGGAGACGCCGACGTTACGGGAGCGGGCCGCGTCGCAGGTGATCTTGAGAAGACGCAGAACAGCCGGATGGAGCGGTTCGTAAAGGTAGGAGACCTCCTCATTCACCCGGTCTACGGCCAGCGTATATTGGATCAGGTCGTTGGTTCCGATGCTCAAAAAATCCGTTTCGCTCGCGATTTCGTCGGCCATGATGGCGGCCGACGGCGTTTCGATCATGGCGCCCAATTTGATGTTCGGGTCGAAAAACGACTTTTCCTTCTTCAAATCTTCCTCGATATCCGCGATGATTTTTTTTACCTGACGGATCTCCTCCAGATTAGTCACCATGGGGATCAAGATCTTGAGAGGCCCGTAGCGCGAGGCGCGGAGCATGGCGCGGAGCTGGGTTTTTAAAAGATGCCGCTCCTTCAGGCAATAACGGATCGCCCGAAGACCCAGGGCGGGATTGGTGTTGTCGATGTATTCTTGATCCGCCAGCAGCTTGTCCCCGCCGATATCCAAGGTGCGGATGGTCGTGGAGTGAGGGGCCATCTTCTTGAGGACCTCGCTGTAATTCTTGAACTGTTCCTCTTCGGTGGGGAGTCGCTGGCCGGAGATGAAAAAAATCTCGGTGCGGAAAAGTCCGACGCCCTCGGCGCCGTGGGACTTGATGGTTGGAATTTCGTCGATGAGCTCCATGTTGGCGGCGATGTGCATCGTGTAGCCGTCTTTGGTGATCGATGGGAGATGAGCCTCGCGAAGGAGCTGCCGCTCAAGTCGGCGCGCGGCCTTTTGTTGATCTTCGTATTGGGAGAGTTCCCGCTTTGTGGGGTTCAAAATGACGCGGCCTTCGTTGCCGTCGACTAGGATCGTGTCGCCCTCCTGGACCGCATGAGTGACGCCGTCGATCCCGCAGACGGCCGGTATTTCCATTGCCCTGGCGACGATCGCCGTATGCGAGGTCGGACCGCCGCCCTCCGTGAGGAACCCGTGCACCAAGCCTTTCACCATTTGGACGGTATCCGCGGGGGACAAATCATGGGCCACGATGACCGAGTCCTTGCGGAATTGTTTGGGCGAGGGCGAAACGGGTCCCATGAGATAGAGAAGGATGCGGCGGGCGACGTGGTGGAGTTCGTTGTAACGCTCGCGGAAGTAGTCGTTCCCATCGCGCGGCGAAGACTCGATCATCTTCTCAAGCTCTTTTTGAAAAGCCCACTCGGCGTTGATCTTCTCATTCCGGACGGCATCCTGCGTATTCTTGAGCAGCGTCTCGTCCTGCGCGATCATTTGGTGCGAGTCGATGATCTTGACCTGATCCCCGATTTGAAATTTGCACAGGCGTTCGCGGATGCGGAGGAGCTCCTTTTGAGCCTTTTTGACGGCCGCGCGGAAGCGGGATATCTCGGCGGGGATCTCGCGGTCCGAGATCCAGAACTTGGGGATGTCGATCGGCTCCACCTCGATCAAATGCACCTGACCGATGGCGATTCCCGGAGAAACCGCGATGCCCCGAAACTCACGGATTTTCTTAATTTTCGCCAAATTTATTCTCGATCAATGTTTTCAAAGCCCCCACGGCATCGGACGCGTCGTCGCCCAAGGCGGTTACTTTGATTTGCGATCCCTTAGCGGCCGCGAGCATCAAGATGCCCATGATGCTCTTGCCGTTGACTTCCCGGGAATCCTTCTTGACCAAGATTTCGCTGCTGAACCGGCTCGCGATCTTGACGAATTGGGCGGCCGCGCGCGCGTGCAGCCCGAGTTCGTTCGTGATCGGGAAGGTCTGGCTGATGCGATTCGTTTTTTCAGCCGCCGCTTCCACGGAGGACTTCCCCGGCGAGCGCAATGTTTTTTTGACCATATTCTCTTATGAAGGCCGCAACTTCCTGCAGGGGCCTTTCCCCGCGAAAGCTTGCGAGTTTGATCAGCATGGGAAGATTCACACCGGTGATGACCTCGATCTTTCCTTCCTTCAGGAAGGAAAGGCAAAGGTTCGACGGGGTTCCGCCGAACATATCCGAAAGAAGGAGGATGCCTCCGTTCCGGTCGACCTCTCGGATCGCTTCCGAAATACGCTGACGCATGACGTCCACATCTTCGTCGTGTTCCAGAGCGACTCCGATCATGGGAGAGGCATCCGTGACGATGGAGAGCGCGACACGCACGAGCTCTTTTCCAATGCTGCCATGTGAAACAACGACGGTTCCGATCATAAAAATAGTCGGGGGAGATCCTGCTCTCCCCCAAGCCCCCATCGAATCTTATAGGCTTTACCGCTCATTTCGTCCAGCAAAGCCGTCCTCCACTCGCTAGTCTTCCCGATTTAGGTCCCGATGTAAAATCTTAACTGGATATCCCTTCTTTTTCAAGTCGCTCGCGACCCGTGCGGCGATGGCTACGGACCGGTGGCGCCCGCCCGTGCATCCGAAGCTGATATTCAAATAAACCTTACCCTCCCGGAGATATTCCCGCAGCAAGAGATGCAGCAGGGGCGCCAGCGTTTTTAAGAAGCGCTTGGTTTCACGTCTTCGAAAGATGAATTGGGCCACAGGGGCCGTTTTCCCCGATAGGGGCCGAAGACGCGGCACGAAGTGGGGATTGGGCAAAAAGCGGACATCCAAAACGATATCCGCCTCCAACGGGATTCCATAGCGGTAACCAAAGGAGCTCACCGTGACGGAGAGCTCTTTCTTCGGTCGATGGCCTCGAAGCATGTCGAGCACTTTGTCGCGCAGTTGATGCGCGTTCATGTAGGAGGTGTCGATGATATCATCGGCGATTCCCCGAATGGGGTGGAGCAGCTCCCGCTCTTTCCGGATTCCGAAGGCCACGCGTCCGCTGGGCGCCAGCGGATGACGGCGGCGCGTTTCCGAAAAACGTCTCAGGAGGATGTCGTCCCGCGCATCGAAGAAAAAGATGCGCGAACGGATTCCGCGCCGCTTAAGAATACGGAAGTAGTGATCGAAATTCCTCGGAAAGCTTTTTTCGCGCGCGTCCATCGCCAACGCGATCTTGCGGATGTGGCCGAGGCGGAAGTGATCCTCGAGATTTGCGAGAAGGGCGGGGAAGAGAATGCCCGGCAGGTTATCGATCGCAAAATATCCTGCATCTTCAAGCGTGTCCAAGGCCGCCGACTTGCCCGCCCCGGACATTCCGGAGATGAGGATGATCTCCAGGGGGGCGCGCTTCATTCGGTAGAGTCCTGGTTCCGCCCGCGCTTCCCTCCGCCCCACAGCAACTGGCGCGTGAGCTTTGCTTGAAACTCCTTGGCCGAATAAAAGCCCTTCAACTTGAGCAGATGATTTCGCGCCGCCACCTCGATGACGGTGGTCAGACTGCGTCCCGGGCGCAGGGGGAGCTCGATAAATGGGATTTTTACACCTAATACTTCCTGGTTTTGCTGGTCGATCCCCAGGCGTTCGTATTCGTGTTTGGGGTTCCATTCCACGAGGTTGATGACGAGTTCCACAAGCTTTTGATCCCTGACGGAGGTCACGCCGAAAAGGTCCTTGATGTTGATGATTCCCAGACCCCGGATCTCCATGTGATATTTGATCAGTTCGGATCCGTAGCCATAGAGGGAAGACGGCGGCTTTTTTCGGATATTGACGACATCGTCCGCGACGAGACGGTGGCCCTTCATGACGAGCTCCAGGGCGCATTCGCTCTTGCCGATGCCGCTTTTGCCCAAGAGCAAAACCCCGACCCCGAAAACGTCCAGCAGGACTCCGTGAAGAATCGTCATTTCCGTGAGCCGGTCTTCCAGGAACTTCGTGACCCTCATGATCAGGAGGGCCGTTGACAGCTTCGTGCGGAGAACGGGGACACGTGCTCGTTCCGCCTCGCGTCGCAGCGGCTCCGGCACGTCGTTGTCACAGGTCAAAATGAAACAAGCGATGTCGATTTTGCAGATTTTTTTGAGGATCTGGGAACACTTGGCCTTCGGGAGTTCGTTTAAGAAACGGACCTCCGAATTCCCCAAAACTTGAAGCCTGCCTGGTTGAAGATTGGCGGTGTATCCGGTGAGCGCGAGTCCCGGCTTTTGGATCTGCGGGATCATTATTTTTTTTGAGAGTCCGTCGCGTCCGGTGATCAGTTCCAACTCGAGCTGGTAGTCCTTATCCTTCAACAGTTCGTTGACGGGAAGGGAGATCATTTAGAATTTTTCGTCTTCGTCGACAATCTCGTTGTAGAGCTGATCGACGTCCGCGGCTTCCATCAGCTTGTTTCGGAAATGGAGGTCTTTGAGAAGGCGGGAGAGACGGGCCAGTGCCTTGAGGTGAAGGCTCGCCGCATTCTCCGGCGCGAGAAGCACGAAGAAAAGGTGGGCCGGCTTGCCGTCCTGCGAATCGAACTCGATGCCTTCCCGGCTGCGGCCGAAGCCGGTGACGATTTGCTGGAGCGAAGCCAGTTTTCCGTGCGGGATCGCCACGCCGTTTCCAATCCCGGTGCTGCCCAGCTGTTCGCGTTCTTTCAAGATTTGAATGATCTCTTCGCGATTCAGCGACGGGTTCGCTTGGGCGATCAGGGTCGCGAGCTCCTCGAGGACGTTTTCTTTCGTCGTGGAAACGAGCCGGTCTTGGATACAATTCTTGGCGAGAATCTGCTTTATTTTCATAATCCAACCGAAAGTCCGCGGAATCTATATCTGGCCCCTGGAAATTGCAATGCTTATGTCTGTCTCGCGGGAGTCCGGCGGACCTTCTTGTGGTGTCCTTTGATTTTCTCTTTGTGCTTCTTGAGCTGCCTCTCGATCTTGGCTAAGGCGCGGTCGACCGACAAATACATGTCGTGGCTCAAAACCTTGGCGTTGAAGAGGCTGTGGTCCTCCGCAAAGCTGATCTCCGCCACGTGGCGCGTTCCCTCCACGTTCAAAATCACATGGGCGTTCGTCGGCTTGATGAAATATTTTGAAAGTTTCGAGATTTTATCCTGAATGTGTTCCCGCAAAACGCGGGAGGAATCTGCGTGACGGAAGGTGACATTGATTTCCAAAACGACCTCCTTGAGGTTAATTAAAAGGCCTGACGTCTGCGGGATGCGGGAAGAATCCCCAGGATCTCTCTGTATTTAGCGACCGTTCTGCGCGCGATCTGGATATTGCCCTTGTTCAAGAGATCGGTGATGATCTGATCCGAGAGAGGCTTTTTCGAATCCTCCGACTGAACCAGCCGGCGAATCTCCTCCTTGACGGCCTCCGACGTCAAGCCTTCGCCGTTGCCCGACGGGACTCGCGCATTGAAGAAAAATTTCAACTCAAAGATGCCGCGGGGGGTCTGGACATATTTATTGGTCGTCACGCGCGAGATCGTGGACTCGTGCATGTTGATGTCCTCGGCGATGTCTCTCAAGACCATCGGTTTCAGGGACCCGACTCCCTTTTCCAAAAAGTCCTTTTGAAACTTCACGATCGATGACGTGACCCGGTAGAGGGTCCGTTGCCTTTGATGGATGCTGCGAATGAGCCATAGGGCTGAGCGGAGCTTGTCCTGAATGTAGTCCTTCGCGGCCGAAGGCATCTCTTTTTTACAGAGGGCGTTACGATAAAAATTGCTGACTTGGAGCTTCGGTAGGCCGTCGTCGTTTAACAAGACGATGTAATCCTCGCCGATTTTCTCTACGAAGACGTCCGGGATGATGTACTGCGGCCTCTCGCCTCCGAAGGGACGTCCCGGGCGGGGCTCTAGAGTCGATATGATGTGCGCGAGCTCCCTCAGTCTCTCCATGGAAATCTTAAGGTCCTTGAGAATCGTCGGGTAATTTTTCCGTTCCAGATCCTCGAGATGGCGATCGATGAGGTGTTCGAGCAACTCGCGTTCGCGGTGATCGAAGGGTTTGATTTGAGTCTTGAGGCATTCCTTGAGATCCCGCGAGGCGACCCCCGGAGGATCAAGTTCCTGGAGCCTTGTCAGCGTCTCTTCGACGCGGAAGAGGGAAACGGCGAGCTTTTTGGCCAGCTCTTCGAGATTCGCCTTGATGTAGCCCTCGTCATCCACGCTGCCGATCAACTCTTCGGCGATCATCACATCCTCTGGATCGATCGTCGCGTTCATGTGGAGCTGCCAGAGCAGATGATCTTGAAGCGAAGCCGTCGTCGGCGCGAGATTTTCGTATGGCGGAGGCTCGTCGCTGAATTCGCGCCCCTCGGATCCGCCCGCGGACTCGGCGCTGTTGTAGGAACCCATATAGTTTTCCCAATCGAAATTGGTGGGTTCTTTCATCTCACCGTCTTTGTTTCCGACTTCCGGGGACTTTTGCTCCTTGTCGTGGGGCTCGTGGAGGAGGGCCAGAGGTTCCGTAACCGAGACCTCCTCCTCTTCTTTGGTCGCGGCTTCCTCGGGCGTTTCCTCGAGAATGGGATTTTCCAAGAGCTCGTGCTGGACGAGGTTCTCCAGCTCAAGCCGCGACAGTTGCAGGAGCTTGATCGCCTGCTGAAGCTGCGGGGTGATGACAAGTTGCTGGGATAGTTTTAGGCTCTGCTTTATTTCCAAGGCCATTAACGACTCGTTTGTTTTCTGAGCAAATTTTAAGAGTCGCTCAAGTGCTTGTCAAGGAACTCAAGCTGTTGAGAAGTAAGAAAAAATCTAGGCGTTCGGAGCTTTCACCTTGACTTTTTGGTCGGTGGCCGCGGCGGCGAGGGCGTTTTCGGGCTTTTCTCCTTGCTCCGTCCAAGCGCGGCGGGAGGCATAATCACAGGCCGCTTTGATGAAGCGGGTGAAGAGGGGATGCGGCAGGTGGGGACGCGACTTGAACTCGGGGTGGAACTGGCAGCCCAGAAACCAAGGATGCTTCTTCAGCTCGACCATCTCCACGAGGGAGCCTTGAGGGCATATTCCCGAGATCACAAGGCCTTTGGATGACAACTTATCGCGGTAGGAATTGTTGAATTCGTAACGATGACGGTGGCGTTCGGTGATGCTGCGCTCGCCGTAGGCCTCGGAGGCGAGCGTGTTTTTTTCGATCTCGCAAGGATACGAGCCCAGGCGCATGCTGGCACCCTTCATCACGACCGCCTTCTGCTCCTCCATCAGGTCGATCACGGGGTGGGGGCTGTGATGGTCGAACTCGCGCGAGTTGGCGTCCTTGAGTCCGCAGACGTTCCGCGCGAACTCGATCACCGCGAGTTGCATTCCGAGACAGATTCCGAAATAGGGGATACGGTTTTCGCGGGCGTAGGTGATCGCGCGGATTTTTCCCTCGATCCCCCGGTTGCCGAAGCCTCCGGGAACCAAAATGCCGTCGTGGCCCGCCAAGACCGTCGCGACGTCGGGAACGTTCTCTAACTCCTCCGAGTCGAAGAACTTGAGTTTGACGTCGGCTTCGTTGGCGAAGCCCGCATGTTTGAGGGATTCGTTCAGGCTCTTGTAGGAATCGGCCAGGTGGACATACTTGCCGATGACGGCGATGGCCGTCTCTTTTTTTGGATTTTTAATCCGATGAACCAATTCCTGCCAGGCCGTCAGTTCCGGAGTTCGCGTCCAAATATTCAAGAGCTCGACGATCTTCTCGTCCAATCCCTCATGATGGAGGACCAGAGGGACTTCATAAATGGACTCAACGTCCTTGGCCGTGATCACGCAGTCGGCCGGCATGTTGCAGAAAAGGGCGATTTTGGCCTTGAGTTCCTTCGAGAGCATCCTATCCGTTCGGCACAGGAGGATGTCGGGCTGGATGCCGATTTCCCGGAGTTTCTGGACGGAATGCTGCGTCGGCTTTGTTTTGAGCTCTCCGGCCGTCGGGATGAAGGGGATGAGGGTCAAGTGAATATAAAGACAGTTTTCTTCGCCTACGTCGAAACGGAACTGTCGGATGGCCTCCAAGAAAGGAAGGCTTTCGATATCGCCGACCGTCCCGCCGATCTCAACGATCACCAAGTCGACGTCCTTGGTCACCTGCATGATGGCGCCTTTGATCTCGTCGGTGATGTGAGGAATGACCTGAACCGTCTTTCCCAGATATTCGCCCTTTCTCTCCTTAGTAATGACGGCCTCGTAGATGCGGCCGGTCGTAAAATTGTTGACCTTGGAGGTCTTGATGGTGGTGAAGCGCTCGTAGTGGCCCAGATCGAGATCGGTTTCGGCCCCATCGTCGGTGACGAAGACCTCGCCGTGCTGAAACGGATTCATCGTTCCGGCGTCGACGTTGATATAAGGGTCCAGTTTCTGAAGGGTGAGCTTGAGGCCGCGGGATTCGAGCAGGGCGGCCACAGAGGCGGCCGCGAGTCCCTTACCGAGTGATGAGACGACGCCGCCGGTAACAAAAATAAATTTTGTCTTCATATTTTCAATGATTTTCGCACTGCCTGGCTGGAATTTCTATTTAGACCTCTTCGCAGAAATTACCAGAAAATTTTGCGAAAAAGCGAAAAAAGTTATCCACACCGCCTAGGGCGGAAACGCATTCACCGTTGTCGCAACCAATGGCAACAAGAAGGCGGCGGGGCTGATTGAGAGTCAGGCGACGGATCGGTCTTGCGGCTAGCGTGAGAGGTCATCGAATCGTCGTACGGGTGTCGCCGACCTGGCATTGAGCCATTGCTTGATCTGATCGTAAGCGGGCGCCGCGCGCGAAGTGGGCGGCCTGTCGATGTTTTGAATGACCTCGGAGTGGACAGGGATACAGGCATTCGCGTGATGGCAGTAGAAGGATTTGTCGCCGATGACATAGACGGTTGGCGCCTCGGGCGGGAGCGCGTTGACCGTCGGGGAGGAAGGTGGCTCATCCACGGCTTGTGCATTTACTTTTTCACAAGTCGGAGGAGTATTACCGGTTGACTCCCTGCAATGTGTACAGCCGGAACTATTACAACACGAACATCCTTCGCCTTCTTTGCATACCGCCGTGCCGTCACCGAAGGAGCTTGAGCACTCCTCTCCAGTTTTTGTTGGGATTTCAGCAAATGCAGCGCCCGCGCAACACATGAGGGTCACGAGAGCGAAAACGCCGGTCTTTATGGGATTCATGAGTATGCCCCTTTGATTTCGTTGACTGACCAAAAGGATAGCAGCAACTCCTGTGCCAGCGCGGTGCAGCAGATTAAAATCCTATCCCATTGAATCCCCTGCTATTTTTTAACCGTCTTACTCCCTGGCGCGCAGATTTTCTTCTCAAAATGATAATTTTTATCAATTTGAGAATTTTATCGTAGACGGACCTAGAAGTGATAGTGTTCGGACATGCGATAGGTGACGAGAGGGAGGGTGATTCTGAGGCCGGCCCCGGCGCCCCAGTCGCCGTCGAGAGTCGATCCTCCCCAGAGCGTGATGCCGGCGTGCGGAAAAATTCCATGCAGGTAGAATTCCGCCCCGAGGAAGGGATTCTTGGTCGTGACGTTGTTGACGGTTGCGTAGGTGGTCAATACGCCCCAATCGAGCCCCGCGCGGAGGTTGAGGCCGTGTCGGAGCCAGTCGTACTCGGCGCCGATGGCGAAATAATTGGGACCCCCGAGGACGGTGTGGATTTCATCGGTGGTGGGGATCAGGAATTGGCCGCCCAGGCTCCAGCCCGTGTTGCCGGTGCGCGCGTCCCATCGCCATCCGGGGTCAAAGGTCAGGGCCAATTTTTTTCGGGGATATTGATAAACTCCGGGGAAGACATCCCAGTGAGGCTGATGACCGGGCGTTCCCGGCCCGGTCGTCGTGATGGCCGTGGGGGTCGTGTGGGCCTGAAAGGCCTGTATCGTCCGGGAAGGGTCCCAGTCGTGCACTTCATTCCAACGGCCTTTACGATAGGCCTCCAACTGGGGGCCGTCGGCCGTAATGATGTTAGCGCGCGATCCGACACGAATGAATTTCGGGGCGACATCGATACGGCCGTCGGGTTGCGTCGTGATGACCACATACCCGCTGTCTTGTTCCGTTGGAATGCCCACTGTCGGCAGATTGAGGAAGGCGGTGCCGTGCTTCTTACAGTAGGCCTGTGAGTCTTTGTTCAAGTCCTTCATGATCGGTCCTGGGAATCCATCCGATCCGGGGTCTTGGACGCGGCGGATTTCGATCCGGTTGTCGAGATCCCAGGCATGTCTGAAGTGATGGAGGTCCTCGAAAATCGAAGCAGGATCTTTCTTCGCGAGGATGCCTCCCAGCTCTTTCCGGAACTTCTCTTCCTGAGCGGCATCCTTAAAATGAAAGGTGAAGTCGGTTTCTCCGTAGTGATGGACGTGTCCCGCCACCGAAAGGGACAGAACGGCCTCTCCGTTGGGTCTCCGATAGTACCAAGAAGCCGCCCGCAAGGCCCAGGTAACGTCTCCGCGCATCGTATCGACCGAGTCGGGTGTCTGATCGGGCCCGCTGCCGACAAAAAATGGGGGGTAGTGGCCCATGAGGATCATGCGCTGGCCGCTTTTCTGGGCGGCCTCCATCTCTCTTAAGAAGGCGATGAAATTGTCGGGCCGCGGCCCCTTTCCGTTGGGGTGCTGGCGACCGACATACTCGGACACGCCGTTCAGAACTCCCGGAAGGACGGGGTCGTGGACCTCTTCCAGGAGATAACGGGCGTAGTTGAAGTACTCCGTTTCCGTCGGCCACGTAAAGACCCGAAAACCGTTCCCCAGACTCACCCCATAGGTTTCGTAAATCCCGAGCTCCCGCATGTGATGATCCAGGAAGGAGTCGTTCGGAGGGCCAAAAGGATCGTCCGCCGAAAGCTCGCGTACGACGTCGGAGATCCAACCGTCTCCGGAGCTTGTGTCGGGAAGAAGGGCCTTCACGCCCTCCAGATAACGTATGTCGTCGGAGGGAAACCGATGGTCATCGTAATGCGCGGAGTACAAGTCGCGGAGGACTTCATTATAGATGAAGTTCCGAAGATGAAGGGAGAGAGGGAACGGAAAACCGTGATGGTCGTGGTTTCCCGAAGCAACGTAGAGTGGGGCTTCGATGCGTCCCAAGATTTCGCGGAGGCGGGGGATGTTGGTGCCTCGGTAGCCCTGATGTTCCAGGGTGCGGGCGATATTGACGAAGTCGGCTAAGTCCCCGGCAAGGAAAACGCGATTGATCTCGCCGTTCCGGTAGGCACCGTTCCAAAGATCGACGGCCGCCTCCACCTGTTCATTGATCGATTCATAGAACCGTTCGACCTCCTCGGCCTGTCCGCGGAGAATAGGAATCTGATCCGGTTGAATGTGATCCGTGTCATAACGGGCTGCCAGTCCCCTGAGGCTCGTTGCCATGACTCGCATGATTTCGTAATCGCGCTCGCTCACGTGCACGTCGGAGGCGAAGACGTCGTGACTCGTTTGCCCGGCCATGTTCTGGAGGACGAATCCTCCCGTGATCGTTCGGGTACTTTCGCCGCGTTTGAGGAGGATGTCGAATCGGCGAGTGGTACGGCCGTCCATCACATTGGAGTCTTCACCTGTGCTTGCGACATGGAATCCGACCCGGAAGAAGACCATCTCCTCCTGTCCGCGAAACGTCGTGCGTTGCTCTCGCCCTTGGTCGATGTGAAAGGAGGATTGCGCGTCGATAGGATCATCGGCCGAACCCGGCTGGTCCTTTTCCACCCGAACGGCCGTCATACGAAACTCCGACGTTCCTTCGGAGTCCTTAAATCGCGAGCCGCGAATGGCGACACTGGTGTCGTGGTTGAAATAATTCGCAATCGCCGCGTTGAGATCCTTTTGATGGCTTTGGACATACGATTTAGGGACGGCGACGCCGAACCACACCATCCCGTCTTCTTTCTTCATGGTTGCAAGATCAGCCGTAATGGGGCTGCCGATGGTCGCCATGAGGTAAGGCGACCGGACATCCTCTCGAAAGGTATTGCGGTCGGCTTGGTCGAGTAGCGGGTTGATCTGCGAGAGCTCGGAGTCGATACGGTTGAAATACTGGTTTTGTCCCGCAGGCACACGGGCTGCGTAGCGCTTGGCGGTATCGAGCAATGACTTGGCAATTCTCAAGAATTCGATGTTCCGTGTCGCTGTGGGCGCACTATCGTATCGGGCCCGGGCCAGGAGAGCGAGCCGGTAGAGGTGAGAGAAGTCGCCCGTCTCGGACAGAATTCTTTGGGCCTGGCGCCATTTGGCGGGATCCGAGCCGTCCCCGAGTAGAGGCTGGACGACTTTGTCATAGACGGCGTTTTGCAGAGTCTGCGCGGTCCGCCATCGGTCGTCCATCGTGGCCTTGTCCATTTGGCGGCTGTTGGACGGGTTCGTCCATTCATAGCCCCAGAGGATGCGGTTGAGACGGTCCGCGGTTCCGTCGGCGTGCCGGGCTTCCGTGGGACTGGCGGCCGGCGGCCCACCGGCGACGGGGGAATAGGTGAGGGTGCCGTCGTGATCCGCGTCCAGGGCATCGAGTTCCTGC